>Ga0155416_154_pt1 | contig 22440 bp, 19 predicted proteins | sample RifCSPhighO2_02_FD_106384 | JGI IMG/M metagenome (GOLD analysis project Ga0155416, IMG submission 106384) | Omnitrophica WOR_2 bacterium RIFCSPHIGHO2_02_FULL_50_17 | reverse complement strand
GCGTTAAAATCATGGCTTTTAATCTGGACAGCCGCCAGAATCCCGACTTTATGTTTTCCGTCTTTCGTTGTTTGCCAGCTCTCATCAATATAAAACAACATGCTTTATTCTCCCAAACCGTTAAATCCGTTTGTTATTCCGGCCCGGATCAGATTTTGCGTCTCATAGATATCCTGGACTTCAAGGATAGCCCATTGCCCGAACCGCCCGTCATTGTTGACGGCCGGGACCCAAAATTCGCGGGCGGTTTTGACCTTCATTATCTTTTTATCATCTTTTTTGCCTGTCACTTCGATCAAAAGGTTAAGGATAGATTTGTCCGGCGTTTCAATCCTTGTTAAAAAGTCCGGCATATAATGGCGCGCGACACCCTGGTGTTCATAGGGGATCGTAAACCCAAGATTTTGATTTTTCACATAAGCAAGAACCTCATCCATTTGTTCAAGCTTCTTGGCGACGCCTTGTTCCCATTCCTCGGTATCAGCCACCACATAATTGACATGGCTTTTGACCGTTTCCTGGACCGGCCGCGTTGTGAGAAAATCGACATAACGGGTCGACCCGACGGTATCATACGGCGCCAGGACCGGCAAGATTTTCTTCTCGCCTTGACTGGCAAGATTCTCGGTAATAATGGCCTGCTGGATCTTCGTAAGCGCGCCGGAGAAATATTCCCCAACGCTTAAATATCCTATGACCATGCGATCTTTAAGGACAACATATTTCTTGACGTACTCTTCGGCAATGCGCCTTAATTGGGGCCCCAGCCAATACTTCTCCGATCCATCGGCATCCGTATAATATTTCTTAAGAAGCCCTTGCGTGAGGCGCATGATAACCTCGCCCTCGCGGCGCTCCTTGATCTTCTCCAGCGTCTCTTTGATCCCCTCACCAATAACCCCTTCCAACACGACCTCTGTCGGTTCGTTCTCAATGATGATCCTCGATTCCCCGGTAAAATTGGCCGCGAGCTTCGTTTCATTCAATTCATACCTGTACCCCTCAACGCGGGGAAAAGTGATCTCATATTGTTCGCGCTCCGGTAAAGCATGGACACGATGAATGACTTTAGGCGGCTGGGGCGGGACATTGCCTTCAACCCTTAAGAAACTGAACGGAACACCGTATACTTCGGCATATTCGGGAGCCATCAACCCGGTTGTGCTATCAACGCTATAGTCAATGCGTCTTAACGCCCGCCCCACGACCTGCTCGCAAAGCAACTGTGTCGAAAAGGCGCGAACACCCAGGATATGCGTAACCGTATTCACATCCCAGCCTTCAGTCAGCATTGAAACGCTCACGACACATTTGATATTCTCTCCCAGCTTGCCGGGCTTACCGACCGTATTCATAACTTCACGCAGTAGTTCTTCATCCGAAGGATCATCACGGCCGGGGAATCGGCGTCTATACTCCTTGTGATAATCCTGGATCTCTTTCTCAAATATTTTCTTAAAAGCGTCATCGATTTTCTCGCCGCTTTCGAGCTGGGCGCTGTCGATCAAAAGTGTATTGGGACGGTCTAAAAACCTGGCGCCGTCTTCATTGCGGAATATCTCGAGATTGCCTTTCTCGATCTTGATTTTTCCGCTTGGGGTTGGATTTTCATATCCGGCGATCCAGCGATATACAATCTCCGAAACCGTCGTATTATTACAGACCACGATCATGACCGGAGGCATCACATCGGGATTATGTCTCTTTTCTTGTTCATAGACCTTATAATATTTTTCATAACTGCCATAAAGAGAAGTCAGGGCTTCCTCCAGCTTGGTGGGCAAAACAAAAGTGGACAAATTGTAATCCCCTGTTTTTAACCCCTTCTTGGGCAGATCTTCCCGGACATACAACCAAAGGTTGCGAAACTCGGGCTCATCATCAAGAGTAATCGTATCGGACTGAACCGGTAATCTGGGGATCTTGACAACTCCGCATTCCAAGGCATCAAGCAAAGAGAAATCATAAACTGCCCACGGGAAAAGAGTGCCTTCCTGATAGCCGGAGCCTCGTAAAAAATATGGCGTGGCCGACAAATCAATGATGCCGTTAATCGACATTTTTTGCGCCAAAGCCTCCAGCCCGCTGACCCAAACACGGGCGGCCTTGTTGTTCTCGTCCGCCTCTTTACGGTCCTCGCCTGATAACTTTTCTTCGTTCGGTTTTTCCCGATAACAATGATGGGCTTCATCATTAATGACCAGGATCCTTGATTTTTGAAGAACACTTTTGAATGCCCGATTCATCATGGCAGCCGGTGTTTCTTTGATCGTTTCCTCTTTAATAAATCCGGCCGCTTTCATAACCGAACCGACCTGGAAACGTGGATTCTGCCGGAGCTCCAACTGATGATAATTGGTAATCAGCACCGTCGCCTGCTGGAGCTGCTCAAGATCATGATAAGACACAATATCACGCTTTTTATAATAGTTGTTCGGATCATTTGGAAGAAGAACATTCAACCGGTCACGAATTGTTATCCCCGGTGTAATAACAACAAACGTATCGGTAAACCGCGTATCCTGCGGATAGCGAATTTTATTAAGCGTGTTGTAGGCAATAATCATGGCCATAACCACTGTTTTCCCGGAGCCGGTAGCCATTTTTAATGCGATACGATACAAACCGGGGTTTGCCTCCCGCCCCGCTTTTTTTAGCTTATTAATGATCCAGCTTTCTCCGGATTTTTCTGCCACCTCGTTTATGTACATGAGTGTTTCCAATGCTTCGATCTGGCAGAAAAAAAGCTTGTTATCGCGGGCTTCATCTTTCCAATAAAAAAGCAAGTCGCGCGAGGTCTTTGTAAGGCCGGGATAATCCAGCATACCCCATTCGTTAATTCTACCCCTGATTTTATTAATAAACTCATTGTCTTGCTGGAGTTCACTGCCAAAAGCGCCTTCAGCGACATTCTGCTCGGCGCGTTTTTTCAAGCTTTTAGCCCGCGGCACAGGAATATAAAAACTGCTTGGCCGACGAAACTCTAGAATTTCTTTGGTTAGTCCGCGTTCATCAGACTTAAAATGTCTTTCTGGCTCTTTGTAGGGAGAATTAAGTATGGAGGAATTCATATTTTTCTATATCTCTGCTATTCTAAAAATCCGCTCCACGCGGTCGAAACGAAAGACAGGCCCGTCCTTGCAGATAAAATAAGGGCCGTATTGGCAATGGCCGCAGAAACCGACCGCGCATTTCATGTTGCGCTCCATCGAGACGTAAATATCCTCATTGCCTAAGCCTCTCTCTTTAAGCGCCCGCACCGTAAAATGCATCATCACCTCGGGCCCGCAGACCATCGCCACCGTCCTGCCCGCCTCAAAAGCCGCGCGCGGAATAAGGGCAGGAACGACATCCACATTGCCCCGCCAGGAGCCTGTGGCCCGGTCAACCGTCACATGCACATCCATGTCCAGTTCCGCCCGCCATCGTTTAAGCTCCCTCTTATACAAGATATCCTCCGGGGTGCGTGTCCCATAAAGAAGAGTAACGCGGCGATATCTCTTGCGCCGGGCGAAAAACTGATAGACAACAGGTCGCAGCGGCGCCAGGCCGATGCCGCCGGCGACAATCACCGCATCTTTCCCGCTGGCCTCAGAAATAGGCCACCGGCTTCCGAATGGCCCGCGTAAGCCCACCCTATCCCCTGTCTTCAACTGACGCATCAACTGCGTTACATTCCCGACGGCGCGAATCGTATGCGTAATCGTTTTTTTGTCCAACGGATTACCGCTGATTGAGACAGGCACTTCCCCTGCCCCAAACATATACAGCATATTAAACTGCCCCGGGGCAAACGTAAAAGACTTTTCCGCCTTCTGGGGCCGCAATACGATTGTAAAGGTGTCGTGCGTCTCCCGGCTGAACCGGGCTACACGGTAAAGCGAGGGAACCATCGGATCCGTCATATTATCCCTGTCTCTTTTTCTTCCCGGACTTTGAACCGTAGATATCCATCAGCTGCATTCGGGCCATTTCCAAACGCTGAGCCAAGACCGAGGAAAAGCGTTTGAGAAGCTCATAGCCCAGCTTGGGGTCCTCATTGCATTTACCCCTTAAACATTTGCCGTCGAGGGCAATAGCGTGCGTTGTCTCAAGGACTCTCGCGTCAAAACGCCAGAAATGCGGCTCGATAATCCACGACCATCCAAAGATATCCCCTGCCTGGACCGTCTGGATAATGACAGGCCCTTCTTCAACCGTGAGAATGTCTATGGCCACCTTCCCCTGCTGGATGATAAAAAAATGGTTGGCCTCTTTGCCTTCGCGCGCGACATATTCTCCTTTTTTAAAAACGGCATTTTTGCCGCAGCCGGCAATGAGAGAAATATATTCGGGGTTTAATCCTTTGAAAAAATGATGCTCCTTCAACAAATCTTCAATAGTTTTCATCGGTCATTCTCCTTCTTAAAGGGGCCCTCTTCTGCCGCGGGAGGACTCCCGCGGATACACTTAACCTCCTCGGTTATATCAATACCCACCGGGCACCACGTGATGCAGCGTCCGCAGCCCACACAGCCCGAGGAACCGAACTGATCTATCCAGCTCGCCAGTTTATGCGTCATCCATTGACGGTAGCGCCCTTTGGTCGTATGACGGACCTGGCCGCCGTGGATATAGGAAAACTCCGGGTTAAAGCACGAATCCCAACGCCGCCAGCGTTCCACATATTCGCCGGTTAAATCCGTTACGTCTTCTACGTTGGAACAAAAACAGGTGGGGCAGACCAGGGTGCAGTTCGCACAGGAAAGACACCTCTGGGCGACTTCGTCCCAGCGGGGATGCTCGGCGTTCTGATAGAGCAATTCTTTGATGTTGGCCATATCGAACGTCCGGCCCATTTTCCGCCGGGCATCCTCCATCAATTTTTTCCCTTCATCTTTTTCCGTCTCTTGCGCCTCACGATGCGGCAGGGCTTCTAAAAATTTCTCGCCCTTAGGGCTTCCTGTCTCTACAAGAAAATAATGATGCTTTTTATCAATAATCTCTGTCAAGGAAAGGTCAAATCCGGCCGTTACCTTCGGTCCTGTCTGGAGGGAGACGCAAAAACACGTGCCGCCGGGCTCGGTGCAGTTAACCGCAACCACCACCACATCCTCCCGACGGCACTGATAATGGGAATCTACAAACTGTCCTTTCAGAAAAACCTTGTCCTGGATACCTATGGCGTGCAGATCGCAGGAACGCACCCCCACAAAGGCCAGCTTAGGCTTCTCTTTTTTCCCTTTTTCAATTTGGATATCTTTGCCTTTGCGTCGGCCGTGCCATAGTTTTAAAGAAGGGAGGAATAAAAATTTTTTCCATGAGACAGGTCCGGATGCATACCCGAAACAGGCTTGGTCTTGACGCCTTTTAAGACGGTAGGTGCCCGCCTTCTGCTCATCCGTCCAGCCGGCAGGGAGATCATCAGCCGAATCAATTTCGCTGTACACAATGGCCTGCTGATCCAGCGTCGGGCCAATGATCGTAAAGCCTTGCCTCTTTAACACATCCCATAAACGCCCCAGGGCGTCTCTTTCAAGGATATACATTCTCAAAGTCCCCAAAATTTGATAACCGTGCCGCAAAATATTTTAGGGTTATTCTACCCCTGGAAAAGTCTTTTGACTAGGGGAAAAACAGGCGGGTCTTAGGCGGGCACTAAAGAAAAGAGGAGGCATAAAAAAAGAGGCAGGGGCTTGGGGCCCCTGCCTCCTCATTTGGGCGCAGATTAATATTCCGACATCGGCGAAGAAAAAGCTTGTTTCTCCTTTTCCGGTTTATCCGTCACCAAGACTTCGGTCGTTAAAAGAAGCCCTGCGATACTGGCGGCATTCTGCAAGGCCGTCCTTGTGACCTTGGTAGGATCAATGACGCCGGATTCGAGCATATCCACATAGGCATCTTTGTTGATATCATAACCGACGTTGCCTTTTTCCTTCTTGAGCTGCTCCACAATGACAGATCCTTCTAATCCTGCGTTGAAGGTCAACTGACGGACAGGCTCCTCGAGCGCCCGCCGGATGATCTCAATGCCTGTCTTTTCATCTCCTTTGAGATTAAGGCTCTCCAGGGAAGGTATCGTCCGCAAAAAGGCCACCCCGCCTCCGGGGACAATGCCTTCTTCGACGGCAGCGCGGGTGGCATGCAGGGCATCTTCGACACGGGCCTTCTTTTCCTTCATCTCAGTCTCGGTTGCCGCCCCGACATGAATAACGGCCACCCCGCCGGACAATTTAGCCAGGCGCTCCTGCAGTTTTTCTTTATCATAGCTGGAGTCCGTCGTCTCAACCTGATTCTTGATCTGGTTGATGCGGCCTTCAATCTCTTTTTTCTTGCCGGAACCCTCGATAATTGTTGTGTCTTCCTTGTCGATCTTCACCTTCTTAGCACGGCCCAGATAGGATAAATCGATATTTTCCAGTTTAAACCCCAGGTCTTCGGTAATGGCCTTACCCCCTGTAAGGATAGCGATATCCTCCAGCATGGCCTTGCGGCGGTCGCCGTAACCGGGGGCCTTGACAGCCGCACACGTAAATGTCCCGCGTAGCTTGTTGACGACGAGGGTGGCAAGGGCCTCCCCTTCTATATCCTCGGCAACGATAAGAAGCGGTTTGCCTGTCTGGACAACCTTTTCCAGCAAGGGCAGGATATCCTTAATATTGGATATCTTCTTCTCATAAATGAGGATATATGCGTCTTCCAATTCGCATGTCATCTTATGCATATCTGTCGCAAAATAAGGCGACAAATAGCCCTGGTCAAACTGCATCCCCTCCACGAGTTTCAACTCGGTCGTAAGCGACTTGCCCTCTTCTACGGTAATCACCCCGTCTTTGCCGACCTTTTCAATAGCCTCGGCGATAATCTTGCCGATCGAGGTGTCCCCGTTAGCCGAGATCGTGGCCACTTGCTCAACCTCACGGATATTTTTGTTGTCAATATTCTTGGAGAGCCTCTTTAAGGCATCTACCACACTCCCTACGGCCATATCAATCCCTCTTTTAAGAGCCATGGGATTGGCCCCGGCGGTCACATTCTTAAGCCCTTCCCTGTAAATGGACTCGGCCAAAACTGTAGCGGTTGTTGTTCCATCACCAGCGTTATCAGATGTCCTCTCGGCGACCTCTTTCACCATCTGGGCGCCCATATTCTCAAAGGCGTCTTCCAGCTCAATCTCCTTGGCTACGGTCACGCCGTCTTTAGTAATGGTCGGCGAGCCGAATTTTTTATCCAAAACAACGTTGCGCCCTTTAGGCCCCAGGGTCACCTTGACGGATTTCGCGAGCTTTTCCACTCCGATCAAGACAGACCGTCTTGCCTCTTCGCTGAATTGCAATTGCTTTGCCATTTCAACTCCTCCTTAAACTATCTTTTTTAATAGAAGACCTCATTGCCTCGGCGGATACCCCGTCCGCCTAAGGCGGACGGGGAGCTTAGAAGACTTCATTTCATAACAGCGTAAATTTCGTCTTCCCCCATGATCAGCCATTCTTCTCCCTCTTTGGTCTTGATCTCGGTCCCGCCGTATTTCCCGTACAGGACACGGTCCCCGACTTTGACCTCGAGGGAGCGTATCTTTCCGCCTTCTAAAACTTTTCCCTTGCCTACGGCAACAATCTCGCCTTCCTGAGGTTTCTCCTTGGCCGTATCCGGCAGGACGATGCCTCCACGTGTCTTCTCCTTTGCCTTAAGCGGCCTGACAACAACGCGGTCTCGTAAAGGTTGGATTTTCATACAACGACCTCCTTGTTAAACGGTTGCATATTTTTGAGAAACAATCCAGGTTTCTTGCCGTGTTCTGGCAGTCATTCTACGTGAGTGCTAATTGTAAAACAAAAAAGATTTTTGTCAAGAATTTCGTTGGTTCACCCCTCACCCGGCTCATCATGAAAGCGGATTGTCTTTTCTTCGACGCCCAGGATTGGCCGTATGCCGATCATGCTGAAAAAAAGCCGATTGCTGTCAACGGCCTCAACCGTTCTTACTTCCTTGAGAAAGGCGGGCATAATCATGGCAACCATCATGCGGACGACAGCGGAAATCAAAAGCAGGCTCAAAATTTTATACCCCAAAAGCGCAGGGAGATAATGGACGAGAAATCCGCCCAGGAGAGTTCCCAAAGAGATGGCGACCCCGTTAAAGACGTTAAAATAGGCAATACAGCGGGTTCTCTTGGCGGGGGTTACCGCATCATAAATGAAATTCGAGGTGCACAAATTAAAACCCGCCCAGAGGAAGCCGGCGAATACCTGGACACCGACCAGATAAACAGGGCTGCGGTTGATAATCCATAAAAGGGGGATCCCGCTGATCAAAACAGACGTAAAACGAATGATCTTAAGATTGCCGATTTTATCGGCGTGCGTGCCCCAGCGCTGCATCGTCAGATAAACCATTAAAGTGGCCGCCACGTTAATCAGCGTATACAAGAGATAGCTGAATTGAAGATCTTCCAGCATCAAAACGGCAAGATAAGGAGAGCCTATATTGACGCTAAAGCTCATCATCGAGACAAACAGGACAAACTTGGCGAAATTGCTCTCCTTGAGGCGTCCAATGAAATCCAGCATGGAAAAACGGTCTTCCTCTTTGACCTCCAGGGGGACATCTTCCATCTTCTGCAGAAAAAACCAGGAGAGCACGCGGAACAAAAAGGCGAGAAAAAATACGACGAGAAAGCCGTAAAAGACATTGCCGCCCTTCGTTCCCTGAAGGATGATTCCCGCCATTAAGGCCGTCCCGACGGTAATAAGGCCGAGAGTCTTATTGCGCCAGCCGAAATATTTCCCCCGTTTACGATCCGGCACCAAATCCGCCAGCATGCTTCCCCACGCCGGATTGACGATAGCGCCAAAGGCCGTGTGAAAGACCACGGCCCCGATAAAAACGGCCACCGGCACACCGCCTGTCCATGCGAAATAACATATCACGAGCAGAACGGCGGACTGCAGGATAAAAAACAGACTGACCATCTTTTTCCGCGACCGAATCTTGTCCGTAATCTCCGCACTCCTCATCTGAATAAGCGCCGCAAAAAAATTGGGGAGGGCATTGAGAAACCCCACCTGCCGGGCCGTTGCGCCCAGAAGAAGCGCAAAGGGCGTGAAATAGTCCGCCGTGAATCCTGCCATGCCGCCGCCAAAGACACCGCTGAAATAGGAAAACTTCAAACTTTTTTTATCTTTGCCTATCATGTGACCTCTATCTTCATCGCTGGGCCCCTGTCCTCATAACTAATCCTTTGCTTCATTTTGCTTCGCAGAATCTTCGATTTCATGCCTGTGCCGTATGGACTCTGCAGGAATCCCAAACCAGACATCCCTGGGTTCCACCTTCGTATCTTTTAAGAGAACCGCGCTTGCGCCGATAACAGCCCCATCCCCGATCTCACAGCCAGGCATAATCGTGCAATGGGAACCGACAGTGACATTTTTTCCGATTTTGACTTTTTTCAGTTTCAATTTTCCACGTTCTACGATGTGCCCGATAATAATGGCCCCTCCCCCGATAATTGTATTGTCGCCGATTTCCAAAAGAGTGGCATCATAAACATATTTAGAATTAAATTGAACATTTTTACCTAACTTGGCGCCCAATAACCGAAACAATAAATTGGCAAACGGCGTCAACAGAATAAAATCAATAAAGGTGTAATTAATCATCAGATATAACGACCCGATAAACGCCCATTTAAGAGCCTCGGGAGAGAATATCGGATAAATCCCCTCCTTCAGCCTTAAGTTAAAAAGGATGCGGAATAATCCTACCAGAAGAATAAGCGTTAAGCCAAAAATAAAATATCCCAAGGCAAGGGTCACCCCCAAGCAAAACAGTCTGAAAGGCATGTTCAGAGGAAAGCTGCAATACCAAACTTTAGCCAGCAAGGCTAGCCCCGGCACCATGGCGGCACCAAAAAAGACGGCCCCTACTCCATACATAAAAAGACTAAATATCAATTGCCCTAACGTCATTAAAAGCCATCTCACGTTCAGCCTCCTTTTTATAAAGTTTCCTGAAACCATTCCCGGATTAAACCGATCGTCTCTTTTTTATTCTTCCGGATGAGATATTCGGCATGCGGGCCATTTTTAATGATGGCCAAACGCTTGGGAGTCGGCGTTCTTTTATAAAGCTCTTGGGAATGCCACGGCTTAATCAACCAGTCCGCCTCCCCATGGATATAAAGAACAGGGCATTTCATCTGTTCAACTCTACGAATGGGCTTATCCTTCTTGAGCCAAAACGGTCCCGGCCGGACACCCTTTCCGATGCGTCCTTCCCCCACCAAATTATAAAAAACATCATTTTCTATGTCCATCTCCCAGAAGCGATACTCAATTCTTTCAAATTCCGTCGGGGCGCTTACGGCAATCATGGCATCAATTCCATCCACCTGCGAGGCTGTAATAATACTTGCCGCCGCGCCCAATGAAAAACCGATAACGCCTATCTTTTTGTAATGTTTTTGGGCGTAATTTAAAACCGCCTGCAAGTCCAGGGACTCCTTGCTGGTCCAGTAAAATAACCCGCCGCTTTTGCCGTGTCCGCGGAAATCCATCAGAAGAACATCAAACCGATCCTCCAGGGCTTGCCCCAATTCCCTTAATAATAAGGCGTCCTTGCTGTTGAAAAATCCGTGGGCGATGATGACAAGCTTATCGTATCCGTGACGGTATAAATCATAATGGATGAGGTGATTGTCCGCAGTTTTTAAGCTTCCCGAAAGGATTGGACTCATTTTTTTTGTTGAAGTTGCGAGGCGGTGGCCGAGTTCGCTTGTCCAATGTTAAATCGATTATAAACAAAAGATATTCCCAAAAACAAAACACCCAAAACAATGAAAGTGATAATCTTAAATATAATGTCCAGCTCTGCAAGGTCAACAAGAAATACCCGTCCCAAGGTCAGGGCAAACAACACCAATCCGCCCCATCGTTCGGTCTTACAGGCATCCCAAATCCCTGTTAATACAAATAAAACACCCATGATCCCTAGACTCAAGGAAATCCATGAGGACCGGACATATTGAAACGTTGCCAATGTCAGCAAAATCACCCCCGCCCAAAACACAAGGGTTTCCTCTTCTTCAAAAATCGAATCCGTCCGTTTTATCTGCTTAAAATATTTAACGGCCCCATAAGCCGCAAAAGGCGTCAATACGTCCGCGCCCAAGATAAGCCATTTTAATAAATGGGATGAGGGGCGAATAATCTCGGTTACAAAAATTCCCGCCATGCTTCCCAAAACCAGATAGGCATATATTCTAAAACACATCAACGACAGCATGATGCCCACGGCCAATAACGCGAGCCCTTCCAGGGATAGGGCCAGCGTGAGCCAGGGTTGATGTACCAACGAGAAGATAAATAATGTTAGATAACCACAGGAGGCCGCTGAAAAGAATTGATTCGCCATAGCGTCAGTAGAGTCGAATTCTCCCTCCCTTCTTGCCTGATGCGACAAATAAAAGCATACGGCCATGGAAATACTGGCCCAAAACCACATAAATTCCTGCCAGGTCCACGTAAAACCCAAAAAGGAGACATCCGGCATTTCCCTAAAGAAACACAAAAAGATTAAGCGCAAAGCGACCCAAACAGACAAGACATAACTAAGCTGGCAAAATATCTTTTCTCGAAAATGAAAACCAACGAACAATAGGAAAGGAACTTCCACCAGCCATATCAGGAGGGTGGACACAGGTAAAAATTTCAACGGCATGGAAAAGGTGATGAGAAAAACGGCGGCCACGATATCGCTTATATAAAGCTTTTCGCGGCCCGCCCTTTTCATGACCAAAGCGAAAATCAGGTATAAAATCCCGGCGCCGAAAACTATGCTAAAACGCTGGCTGTAAAACAGCTTAAGGACTATCGGATAGGCGAGAACGCTATAAAGGGCGATATTTCCAAAATTCGTGGCTGCAAGCATACGGACAAGCCGGGAATCCTTAACTGTTTTTGCCATATGACCCCCTGCGAAGAAAACCAGCCAATAGGAAGTCAAAAAAATAAAATTCATCAACATGTGATAATCCGACGTCGCTATCCCTAACAGACTCGGTTTCTGTGTTGAGGCAACGATATTCGGCATAACCCAAACGTAATGTATCCCATAAGTCAAAACAACCCCGAGGATGAAAGTCTTAACCCATTGAAAGTTGTAAACCAGGAATAAAATAACCAAGGCCAATAACAGGCAGCTGATAATTGTAAAACTGGTTATCTGTCCTAACGTCGCGGTTATATAAGCGACAAAAAGCGCTATAGACATCATCCCCTCGGACTTATACCTTAAAACATGCGCCATCATCCCGACGACCACCCCAGCCAGCAAAACGAGATCCGTGATTTGATTTTCTATGAGGCGCGAGGCCTCAAAATGGTGCATGGCGTAAGTGGTGAAATAGACCAATGCCCATCCGCCTCCCAGCAGAACACGGCCGAAATTCACAAATTTCTCTTTAGCCTCCAACTTAAAGCCAAGGAAGAAAAGAACAAGGCTGATCAAATAGCCGAACATAATCTTCAAGAATGGCCCAAAATACTTAAAAGTATAACTAATCAGAAAACCCACTCCTAAGGTAAAGACGGCAATACCGATTTTATTCAACCAGTTTCGGCCGAAGTCCAATTCCATATCCACGGTGCCTCCCGTCGACGTTCCTTCCTGTTCTTCCGGCATTGGTTCTTTTCTGATCGAAACCTCTGTTGTATCGCTTCTTGGCACCATCCTCTCAACTTCAGAAACAGCCTGCTGGCCTCCTAATTCATTGATAGATATCTCCACATGATTAATCTTCTCCTGCAAGGCGCAGACCGAGTCCTTCAGATCCCTTAGCTGCCTTCTGGCGTCTTGCAAGTTATCAATCCCCTGCATAGAGGGAGGAGTTACAACGGCGGCAATAATCACCGCCAACGGCCCCAAGAGAATCGACAAGATGAAGTAAGCGCCGACGTTGAGTTTCTTATGCTCAGCAATCACCACGGTGGCAATGATTGAAACGACCCAGACTATCACCATAGGACGCCTCCTCGATTATATTTTTGGTTCATAAATGTACCTATTTGTTGCCAAAGGCCTCCTGGGCTTTCCGCTTGATTGTTCCCAAGTCCAGTTTACCGCTTCCCAATAAGGGAAGCACCTCTATTTTCAAAAACAAATCTGCCTCAGGAATCCATAAATTCGGCAGGCCTTCTTTCTTCAAACCATTAATTAACTCAAGGACATCGATATCCTTTGTATACAAAACGGCGAGCTTCTCTCCTTTTTTCTCATCCGGGATAGATGTCACAACCGCTATTTGTTCCGAGAAATTAAGGGCTTTATGAATCGTCTCCTCAATCTTAATATGAGGAACCATTTCGCCACCGATTTTGCTAAATCGGCTTAACCGATCGGTAATTGTAATAAAACCGTCTTCGTCCATTCGCGCAATATCGCCAGTCCTATACCATCCTTCCTGAATCGCCTCGCTCGTTTTATCGGGCCAATTGAGATATCCCTTCATGACATTGGGCCCCTTAACAAGAAGAAGACCGTTTTGGTTAGGGCCTAGGGGCTGCAGGGTATTTTGGTCCAAGACCTTCACGGCAATACCCGGCAAAGGCATCCCGATGGTCCCCCGTTTCCCGGCCTTTTGGACGGACCCATCTTTTCCATGATCAGGCAAATTGATAGAAACTACGGGAGACAATTCCGTGCACCCGTATCCCTCCATGGGCTCTATGCCGAACTTCGCTTTAAATTCTTCCGCTAAAGTGTCTTTTAATTTCTCCGCACCAACGGTTACCATCCTTAAACTTTTAAACTGCTCGGGCTCACAACGACGAATATAGGAACCTAAAAAGGTGGGGGTGGTCATTAAGATCGTGGCTTTATGTTCTTGAATCAACTTCCCTATGACCTTCGCGTCCAGAGGATTGACGTGATAAACAGCCCCGATGCCGCTAATCAGGGGAAACCACAATGTCGCCGTAAACCCGAAAGAATGAAAAAATGGCAAGATGCCCAGCATGATATCCTCCTCTTGGATATTGAACACTTGATATAATCCCTCGAGGTTGGACGTGATGTTCCCATGCGTCAGCATGACCCCCTTGGGGTCACCGGTGCTGCCGCTGGTAAACATGACCGTTGCCAATTTTTCATGCTCCCGATAGGACTTGGGCCCGAAAACAAGCCGATGGGAAAACCCTCTCGGAAAGATAAAAGAACTGAAAAACGCCTTAAATTTATCGTATCGGCAGAGCGAAGGAATGATATCCTCGATAAACATCATCGTGCACGGCAGACTTATTCCCATCTTCCCTATAAAGGCCCGGGAGGTGATGACATACTGCATGGCGCATTGCCTGACAATCGAAGCCACCGCCTCCCGAGAGGCCGTATAGTTGACATTGACCGGGACTTTATTGAGGATAGAAATGGCGATATTGACCAACGCCCCGCCAACGGAGGGAGGGATCATCACGCCGACACTTTTCTCCTGGTCAAACTTCCCCCGCAGCTTATGGGCAATGGCTACGGCTGAGGCAAGCGCAAGACCATAATCGAGTTTCTTGCCGCTGGAGTCGGCCATGCAAAATTTCCGAGGATGCTTCCGGGCCTCACGCCAGAAACTTTCCGGCAACGTCATTTTATCTTCTAGACGATATTGAAACGCCTCGGCGCCGAGTTCCATCACCCGGGAACGTATTTCAAAAGCTGTGGAGGCGGCAGGCATCGGCGGGCCGAAAGAAACGGTTACCGGATAAGGAATGATTTTCGGCCATTTATATAAAAATTTTCCTCTTTCCCAACTGAAAATGCTTCCCCAGATACGATCGAGATGAACCGGAATAACGGGACAATCCACACCTTTGGTGATATGCTCAACTCCTGCATGAAATTTCAGGATATTTCCGGTGCGCGTCAATTCTCCCTCTGGGAAAATACAAACCAATTCCCCCGCCTTAAGCGCCTCTTTCGCCGTATTTAAGGCGCGCACAATTTCTTTAGGACTATCGGTCCGATTGATGGGGATGGCACGGCCCAACTTAAACAGCGGCCGGAAGATGCTTGTGTGATAAACTTCCCGGCTAATCACAAATCGAATCGGTCTGGGCACACTGACAACAAGCAAAACGGCATCGACGAATGAAACATGGTTGGAAACAAGTAACGCTCCCCCCTTCTCCGGGACATAATGTCTATCCCTAACTCTGATTCTATAAATCGTATGGGTTAACAACCAGACAGATAACCGTACCAAAGAATAAGGAAGCAGCCGGCAGATATAAACCGTTCCGGCGATTGTTAACGCACCCAAGGCAGTGAATGTATTGGCTGGATTAACCTTTAAAACTTCACCAAACACATAAATGGACAAGGACGCCGCAAGGATAGCGGCGAAAGAGAAAAAATTATTCGTCGCAATAATTCTTCCGCGCTGATCCGTCGGACTTTCATACTGGACCAATGTGTTGAGGGGGACAAGGTAAAATCCGCTGGATAGGCCTAACAAAAATAACGTAAGGCAAACGTTATAATAGGACTGATAATGGAAACCGAGTAAAATTGAGAAAAGGCTTAAGCCAACCGCTCCCAAGGGCACAAGACCCAACTCGATTTTCTGATCGGAAAAACGTCCTGCCATTAAACCGCCGATCCCAATGCCGAGAGAAACACTGACCAAAAGAAGACTGGAAAGGAGATGATCCACCCCCATCATGGTGCGGGCATACAACAAAATGTTGGGCTGAAATAATCCGCCCAGGAAGGCGAAATACACAAGCCCGACAATGGAGAGAAAAATCGTCCTGTTGGCCCTGATATAACGGGTGTTTTGGACCACCTCTTTCATAAAATTCCACTCGACTTTCCGCCTCGACCCCGACGGGGGCACAGGAGAGATCAATAAGCTCGTCAAAATACCCGCCACGGCTATCCCGATGAAAACAAAATAAACCTTAAAAATTTCCATCTTAAATATTTGCAAAAGATACCCTCCGCAAGCCTGGCCCAAAATAATGGCCGCATACGTTCCCATCTGGAGCTGACCGTTGCCCTCGGAGAGGGCATCTTCTTTCAGGATTTCCGGCAAAATAGCATACTTGGAGGGACTTAAAAAAGCACTGTGCATGCCCATGAAAAATAAAACAACCAACATCCCCCCCATATGGATTTTGATAAAAACCGCCAGGCCAGCGAGCAGGATGAAAAGCTCCGCTATTTTGGCCGCCACGATGATTTTCTTTTTGCTGAAACGATCGGCGAGATAACCGGCATACGTTGAGAATAATAAAAAGGGAAGAATAAAAACCGCTCCAGCCAGGGATACGAAAAGCGTCCCCAACCCCTGCTGGGCAAAATAATCCATGGCCACAAAAATAACGACGACCTTTAACGCATTGTCGTTAAAGGCCTCCAGAAATTGTGTTATTAAAAGCGCCTTAAACCCCATGGGTCTTCCCCCTCATAAGCTTATCCAACCATGCCGATAATAACTTTGACAAGACACGCTGATCCTCTTTATGAAATTGGCTCATTAATGCCGCCAGTCTCTGGCTATATCCTCCCCAGACTCGATCCAACAAAGCCGACCCTTTCTCCGTGATCCTGGTGATATGAACCCGTCTGTCCCCCTCCAGGCTAGAGCGCACAACCAGGCCGTCCTTTTCCAATTTGTCAATGAGCTTCGTCATATTCGAGGCTGTCACGATAAGATGCCTGCTGATTTCAACCTGAGGAATGCCTTTTTCCCTTCCCTGATGCCTGACAACCATGAGAATATTAAATTTTCCTAAGGAAAGATTGTATTGATCAAAGTAGGAGGACAATTCATTGTAGATTAAATTGTAAATAAGGGCGAGGCTGTAAACGGTCTCTTCGCAATATTTGCCCCGGCCTTCTTTAATGCCAAACGCTTCCAATGTTTTCATAGTCATTAGCTCCTGAAACTGCTGAAAGTTTACCATTCAACTATTAATTTGTCAAGTTTCGCCGCTCCCGTTGCCTGCCCTAACCTTCAAAACCTTGCAAAACCACTAAGAATGATTGGACACCTTAAAGGAAATTTGTTATATTCAATCGATTTTAGGGCAATAAAAGACCAGCCATGCCGGCCTTAGAAAAATTCCTTTCCGATATCAGCAATATGGTCTGGGGTCCCCCGATGCTTTTCTTCTTGTTTGGGACCCACGTCTTTCTATGCGTTCGCCTGCGGTTTATTCAACGCTACATCCTCCATGCTATCAGGATATCCCTGCGTAGAACCAAAGAGGGTGAAGGCGATATCAGCCAGTTCGGCGCCCTCACAACAGCCCTGGCGGCCACCATCGGAACTGGCAATATCGTCGGGGTCGCTACCGCGGTTGCCTCCGGCGGGCCGGGCGCTGTCTTATGGATGTGGCTGACAGGTGTCTTTGGGATCGCGACCAAATACGCCGAGGCCCTTCTTTCTGTCAAATACCGGATTACCACCAAAAACGGCTTAATGGCCGGCGGGCCGATGTATGTGCTTGAAAGGGGAATGAACTGCCGGTGGCTGGGTGCTGTCTTTGCCTTTTTAACAGCTGTTGCGGCCTTCGGGATCGGCAACATGGTCCAGGCCAATTCCATCACGCAGCTTGTCAAAGAAACCTTTCATATTTCCCCCTGGGTAAGCGGCATTATTATCACAGCCTTAACAGCCCTGGTTATCTTAGGCGGCATTAAATCCATCGCAAAAACCTGCGAAAAACTTGTTCCCTTCATGGCGGTCTTCTATGTGCTGGGGTGTCTTGTCCTTATCTTCACAAACCTATCCACCATTCCCCATACCATTGCCCTGATTTTCAAGAGCGCATTCACAGGCCAGGCGGCCGTCGGGGGATTTTTAGGGGCAGGTGTCAAAGAGGCCATCCGTTACGGCATTGCCAGAGGTCTTTTCTCCAATGAAAGCGGCCTGGGCTCTGCGCCCATTGTGGCGGCCGCGGCCCAGACCAAAAATCCTGTGGATCAAGCTCTGGTGTCTTCCACTGGGACATTTTGGGATACGGTCGTCGTATGTGCCCTGACCGGAATTGTCCTGGTCAATTCCGGGGAATGGACAAAGGGATTAGACGGTGCGGCCCTCACCAAGGCGGCTTTCGGGGACTTTCCCGTCATCGGCCCTTTGATTCTCACCGTGGGGCTCTTGACCTTTGTCTTTTCAACCATCCTGGGATGGTCCTACTACGGCGAAAAGGCGGCGGAATATTTATGGGGGGAAAAGGCGGTTTCCATTTACCGTTATCTTTGGGTTGCCGCGGTCATGGTGGGGTCGGTGGCCACCCTTCCTATCGTATGGTCTTTTGCCGACATCGCCAACGCCTTGATGGCGGTCCCGAATCTTATTTCTCTTATCTTCCTCAACCGCGTTGTCGTCGAAGAGACACGGCAATCCTTATGGCAGTCCGGTTATTAAGCTCTTTTAAATTCCTGAAGATCACCCCTTCATCGGATTTGTTCTATCTTCAGTGCGCTTTAAAAGGCTTGCGTACAGCGTTTACTTAACTCTCACCGGAATTTTTATTTTATTTTCCAGAGCCAGTTTTCTTAATGTGGCCACAGACCGCAAGAATTCATTCAGCGGGCGCGCGGGATACCCTGCATATGTGGCGCCTTCCGGCACGTCACCGGTCACACCCGAGAGCCCGCCGATCTGAGCATGTTTGCCGACGACTACCCCCGGAGCAAAATTAGCGCACCCTCCCATCACGACATAGTCCCCCACAGTAACACTGCCGGAGAACCCCGACTGTCCGGTGATCAAAACACCTTTGCCGATCTTGCAATTATGCCCCATATGGACCTGATTATCGATCTTGGTCCCCTCGCCGATGATCGTCGGAGAGAACGTGCCCTGATCGATCGAAGTCCCTGATCCGATCTCGACCGAATCCTTGATCACGACCCCCCCGAAATGCCAGACCTTAAGATGCTCGCCCTTGAAATAATTATATCCGTACCCATCCGAACCGACCGCCGTGTTCGCATGGATCCGGCAATTTTTGCCGATGTGCACATTGCGGTAAATCACGACGTTGGGATAAAGCACCGTATGTTCGCCGATCGTCGAATACGACAATATCGCGCAGCCGGAATGAATGACAACGTGCGCGCCGATCGCCACGCCCGCGCCTATAAAGACATTTTCCGCGATCGCGCTGGCGGGATCGACCTTGGCCGTGCCTGTTTTGCGCCCGTCGATAAGATCATCACCCTGCGCATTAAATTCATCATAGAATAATTTTGAAAAACGCGACAGCGCCAGGTCGACCGATTCTACGGTGGCGTAAAAGGCGAACCGGTCCAGGGAGCCGGATTCTTCATCCGTCTTGATCGTCTTAAAAAATGAATCCTGGAAAACAACGCCTACATTATTGATCGCCGTACCCTTTTGCAGCTTATCCAACAGCTGTTTATAATATTTTTTATTTTTGATGAAGACCATGCCGCCCTGATGGAACTGATCAAGCGAACAAAGTGTAGTGACCTGCGCGTCGTTTCCTTTGGATGAACGGATTTGAAAGCTGGGATCAAGCATTCCGAAGCGATTTAATGGGAACATATTTTTCCTTTCTGTAATCCGAGGATAATCCTAAGGGACGTGTAACGCGCCCTTAATTTTACTCCGGGAATACCGGCTGTTGTTGGGGATTGCCACCTTTTCCACACTTTCGCCGCGCCGGCTTCGACCATGCGGCCGTTAAGCCAATGGCCTTCGGCGGCGATGCAGGACTTTCTACTTTAAAACAGTTTTATTTCTCCGTCGCGACTTCTTAAATTCCTTATCAAGGCTCTGTATTTCCGATAACAGGTATCTTTTAAATACAGTCCATTCATATTCGTTAACTTCTTTACCTCGATATTTACTGAAATACTTTCTGTTTAGAATCTTAGGAGCGTCCTCGATTCTCATTAACCTGCCTTTCCAAAACACCAAAACATACACATTACCATTGTGAAGCTCTAAGGGTGCCTGCCAGCCAGTATAATAAGACGACTTATCATAAGGCGAAAGATTACTGAGACCAGCACACAATTAAAATCACCTAAGCCAAGACTTCTTCTATTTTAAGAACAAAATCCTTGGCATCTTCTATAATCCACACTGCATCATCATTGGTGAGAATCTCAACGCCATATTGCTCAACAACTCTCTCTTCTTGCGCCTTCTCCAACGTCTCAGCGTATTTCTGTTCAAGATGTTTTGCTTTCTTAATATAGGCCATATATTCCGGGGCAACTTTCCCTTGCTCAATAAAAAATTCCTTAAAAGCGGCTATCGCGCAATAATGAGCTGTCGCGCGAATACCAATATTGAATAATGCAGCCAAAACCGCGTGATACATGGCGTAATATCCGCAGATGATCGCCCAATCGAACAAATCACTATCAAACATCATTTTCATGGCACGCAAATTGCGGTGCGCCTTGTCGATATGCTGACGCGTCCTAGCCATATCCACCGGAACTTTCCTGAGATTCGGCTTGCCTTCTTTAGGATGAAAACATCCGCGCAGAATTTTCTCAATATCCTTAGGCATTCGATTTTCCTCCCTCTCTGATTAACTGCCAAAATAAAAATTCATTATATAAAATCACTCGGTCTTTCCAGAGTTCGTCATAAAACTCAGCCTTTTTTTTGAAACCATCAACAAATTTTTCCGTTGTCGTACTGATCGGCCTTATTTCTAGAAGCGGGCCGGCGTCAGTTTTTGCTTTGTTCAAAACGTGCGCCACTTCGTTTTCTTTACCCGAAACAACTGCCAGCATATCCACATCGCTCTCCTTAGTCCAATCGCCTCTGGCCACTGAACCAAAAAGGATGACAATCTGAATTTTCTTGTCAGATAAATGAACAATATCTTTGGAATATTTTTGTAGTAATCTGGCGATTTTCTTATTTTTGCTGTAAAAATCTCCTCTCTTCTCCATCTCCAAATATTCGAATGTTTTCAATAGCGTTTCGTTTTCAAGGTTAGGCTTAAAAAATACCATATTAGACACTTCTCGCCTTTTAAACATATCTTCTTTGACAAATAAACGCATGGAATTATCCACGTTAGTAAGCGAAACTTTGGATAACCTGACCACTTCCCTAAGATGCACTTCCTTAAAGGGGTCTTTAAAAAACACTTCGAGTATTTTTTTTCTCTTGTCGGGTATTAACATTTTTTCTCCCTGCCCCGCCATGGCGGGGCTGTTCTATTGCATAGGACAACTGTTCTATAATATAGGACAGCCATAAAAGATTGTCAATAAAAAATTTTCGGCAGGACAGACAAAGTTAAATCCATTGTGATCGGTTGAGTTTCAAGGATGTAATTGTAAGTCCAATACCGCCTCCCCAAACACCAACTTATCCAACCTCTCCCCAACGCCGCGGTTGGTATTGGCAGGATATGGCCGTAGCGGTCCCTGGTGGTTTGAATCGAGGCGTGACCCAACTGGGACTGAATGAACTTGATGTTTTCCCCTTGGGCGATGAGAAGTGAGGTGTAGGTGTGGCGTAAATCGTGGAACCGGATAGTCCGCAAACCAGCCATTCTAAGGGCGGGCTGGAACTCTCTTTTGATGATGTTATCCGGGTCAAGCGGATTGCCTTCTTTATTTACAAAAATTAAATCGGATTCATTGATAGGCGAGGTTATCCGATGGATTTCCAAGGCCTCTTTTAATTTCGGCGACATCGTTATTGCCCTAACGGAATATTTTGTTTTGGGTGTGTCAAAATACCAGCTTTTCTCATCCCCGTCAGCACCGCCGTAAGAACAAACGTTTTAAACGGCTCACGGCATTGTTTAAGCAAAAGATTGATCTCATCCGGCCGCAGGAAATCCATTTCCTCTCGCTCAACGCGATATTTATCAACGCCCTCAGTCGGACTAATACGGATATAGCCCCAGCGCCGGGCATATTTAAAGATCGTCTTTAACATTGTTAAAAGATTATTGCAGGTCTTTGCTGATTTTATTTTAATCAGCTTGGACATGAGAGCCCGGATATCGTTCTGGGTTGTTTTAGAACTCACACAGGAAAAATAAGTTTGCTAGCACGGTGCTAGCATAGACGATTCCGATGGGAAAAACAAAAAGGAGCCGATGACGTAAGTCAAAGGCTCCTCATTGGTTACACTGGTTGCGGGGGCAGGATTTGAACCTGCGGCCTTCAGGTTATGAGAGATTCAAGCGATGTCGACGGTGTTTGATGATTTTAGCTAACTCTTAACGGTGTTAAGACTTAGGGTGAGCTGACCTGTTTGCTATTATATCGCTTTTGCCCTTGTTGGACCTTATTTTGCTAGCACAGTGCTAGCATGGGGAGTTACGACGCGGGATTTTCTTCTGAAACTGAATTAATATACTGCGCTAAATCATGCACGCGCACATACCAGAGCTTGCCTTTTTTATGCGCCTTCAACTGCCCGCGATTAATCAAATTGCGTAAATAATC
>Ga0155416_146_pt1 | contig 22888 bp, 24 predicted proteins | sample RifCSPhighO2_02_FD_106384 | JGI IMG/M metagenome (GOLD analysis project Ga0155416, IMG submission 106384) | Omnitrophica WOR_2 bacterium RIFCSPHIGHO2_02_FULL_50_17 | reverse complement strand
GAACCTCCCCCATCGAGGGGGAGGAAGAGCTGAGTAGTTACTATGCCTCAAAATATTGCTCCATGGAAAAATAACGCTCTCCCGTGTCTGGCAAAATGACGACGATTCTTTTCCCTGAAGGCAATTTTTCAGCAACCTTGAGGGCCGCGACCATGGCGGCCCCGCTGGAAATCCCAACGCTCAATCCCTCTTCTTTGCCTAACCGCCGCGACATGAGGAAGGCTTCTTTATCATCGACCGCGATGATTTCGTCAATAATCTGGCGGTTTAAAATAGCCGGAACAAATCCGGCGCCGATGCCTTGAATATTGTGCCGGCCGGCCGGCTGTCCGGATAAAACAGCGCTGAACTTCGGCTCCACGGCCACGACCTTAATCTGCGGAATGTTTTCTTTCAATAATTCCGCCGTGCCCGTAATCGTCCCGCCGGTTCCGACACCCGCCACCAAAACATCCAGACGCCCGTCGCAGGCCTGAAGGATTTCCCGTGCCGTCGTCTCCCGATGGGCCAAAGGGTTGGCCATATTCTCAAACTGATGCGGAATAAAACTGTTGGGAATTTTTTTATGCAGTTCCTCTGATTTTTTGATGGCCCCCTTGATCCCGTCTTTGGCCGGGGTCAGCACGACCTCCGCCCCATAGAGGCGCAGAAGATAAATCCTTTCCAAGCTCATCGCCTCCGGCATCGTCAAAACGCAGCGATACCCTTTGACCGCGCAGATCATCGCCAGCCCGATGCCGGTGTTGCCGCTTGTCGGTTCAATGATAGTCCACCCCTTTGTGAGAAGACCTTTGTGTTCCGCGTCTTCAATCATGGATAAGCAAGGGCGGTCTTTCACGCTGCCGCCGGGATTAAATGATTCCAGCTTTCCTAAAATTTCTATTCCGCGCGCCGGATCGACCATGCGGTTTAACCGAACCAAAGGCGTCTGGCCGATTAATTCGGTAATATTATCAACGATTTTATGACGCTCTCCCATAGGACTCCCTACATTTTAGCAAGAAAAATGTTCGCCAGCAAAAAACTTACCCCCAGCGTAATCACAGGGTTAATAATCCATGTAAACAATGTCTGCCGCGTCACCGGGTTTTCAAACATCATCTCCATGCCGTCTTTAATGCTTCCAATAGCGAAAATTGATACCGTATAAACGATAACCGTCGGGAAGGGAACGCCCATTTTGGACGCGATAATCGTAATCGTCCCGCTCACTAAATTGATTATGGTGGCGGTTAATAACCCCAAAGGAACAATCTTTTCTCCCGAAGTCTTTAAAGGGCCTGAAAAACCAAAGGCTCCCCCGCCGAAAAAAAGCCCCATGACAAGCAAGCCTTCCGCCAGGCCGATGAGCCCCGCTCCGAATAACGGGCCCACGGCATTGGCCACATTGTTGGTCCCCTGCGCAAAGGCTTTATAGCAGCTGGTTAAAATGACGATTTTCTTAAGGTGTTCCCGGTGCTGAACGACCTTTTCATAGATCCAAAAATTTCTATGTTTCGGGGGATAAATGTAACGGGTGATCCAATAAATCACTGTAAAACTGATGATGGTTGCAATGATCCAGCATGTCAGCAAGTAGTAAATCTTCCCGACGTTGATTTGGCTGTGAAATAACCCCACCCCCCAGAGCGATGCCAATGTTGAAAGCGACGTGGATTGGGGGATATGCATCATATTGGCAACAAATAAACTCAACGTTGCCGAAAAAAGGATAATTAATGTGGATTGCCGGGTAATCAACTCCGCCGCAATGATCCCTTTGCTGAGTGTTTTCGACACCTCGCCGCCGAGCAATAAAGCCCCGGCCAGGGCACATATCAAAAATAGAAAGCCCGCTTTCTTGCGGTTGATGACCTTGCTGCCATAGGCCGTTGCAAAGGAGCCGGCGAAGCTCGGCGCCCCCATGTTGACGGCAAAAAATGCGGCGATAATAAAGGCTATGCTTTCCATAAATGATTCAAATCGCGTAAAGAGCTACATTACGTTCCCGTTGACGAAGAGTATCAAAATTGATCTGTTTCATATGCTCGAGCAAGACGCCGTCCAACTCTCTCCAGACGATTTCAAAGACATCATTTTTCTGCGTCTTCCGCGGCTGAGACGCCCATGGAAGTTCCGACATATCCGTGAGAACATCACTGAACAGAATCTGCTGCGGCGGCTTGGAAAGAAGATACCCTCCCCGGCTCCCTCGCGTGCTGTCGACGTAGCCCAATTGCTTGAGCTGGATCAAAATCTGCGTGAGAAATTTCATCGGAATGTTTTGCTTCTTAGAAATGACATTCTGCCGCAACGGCGCCGTATTCGGCCAATGCAGAGCCAGCTCCAATAAAGCCTTACAAGCATAGTCGGTTTTAGCTGAAATTTTCATAATCCATCAATGTCTACTAAAATGATTAACATAGTAAGTTTATAATGAAACTGGGGGTTGTCAAGTCTTTTATCCGCAGAAAGCATCATGCCGGATGCTGCAACTTTTCGACAATCCTGGCGCTGCCGGAAGGCATGGGGTATTTAAGAAGGTCAAATAATCTCACCCACTTATGCGCTGAGTCTTCTTGCACAGAGATTTGGGATTGGCACAAAAAAACATGAAGACGGACACGAAACTGCGTATAGGAGTGGCGCACATGCATAAGCGGCTTAACAGAAGCAATGGCAATCCCCAATTCTTCTCTAAATTCACGCTTTAAAGCCTGAACAGGGGTCTCTTTCTCCTCAATCTTGCCGCCTGGGAATTCCCATAAATCAGCCAGAAGCCCTTGAGAAGGGCGTTTTTGAATAAAATATTTTCCACCCTTTCTTAAAATGCCGACGGCCACATCTATATCCTTCATAATCCTTTTTCTTGGCTGGGGGATGATCTCTTGGACGCCCTTTTGATAAGCCCGGCAATCCCCTTTCACTGGACACAAAAGACATGACGGCGTTCGATTCCGGCACAAAAGCGCCCCTAATTCCATCAAGGACTGATTAAAGGTGGCCGCTTTCTTAGAGGGCATGATTTTATTTAAAAACGCCAAAATTTCCTGATCTCGGGAAGCATCCGCATATCCCTTCATGGCAAGGATTCGCATGATGACCCGGCGGATATTAGCATCAATTATCGGATGAGGAATGTCAAAGGCAATGCTGGCGACCGCGCCGGTCGTGTAAGGGCCAAAGCCCGGTAAATTTTTCAGAACGTTGGGATCGGCGGGAATCTTCCCTTGGTGCAGCGCACAGAGGACTTTTGCGGCTTTATGAATATTTTTGGCGCGCTGGTAGTAGCCTAAGCCCTGCCACAATTTAAGTATTTTAAACAGCGGCGCATCGGCCGCGTGTTGGACCGTTGGGAATTCCCGAACCCATCGCTGGTAATAAGGAATAACGGCATTGACCGTCGTCTGCTGAAGCATCACCTCCGAAATCCAAATTTCGTAAGGATTGCGTGTTTGGCGCCACGGAAGATTTCTGGCACAGCGGCAGTACCAGCGCATCAATTTTTCAGAAAACGAAGACCTCTTGGGCATGACATCATTCTCGGATCATCTCTAAAAACAGATCTGCGATTTTCGGATGACGGCCAAGAGGCGGCGTGATCCGAAAAAGAACACGGGGGTATTTCCCCCTTGCCTTCTTCACAAGGCGCAGGATATCCTCATCCACATGCCTGCCGGAATTTAGAAAATTCAACAATAAAATGATTTCCGCTGCCCCTTTCCGGACGCATTGGTCAATACCTTCCGAAATATCAGGGCGGATCATTTCCAAGAAGGCATAAGTCCATATATCCTTGGGGCTTTTTTTCTTTAACCGCCTGACAATGTCTTGAACTTCCCGTTTAGTCTTCGGTGATTGGCTTCCGTGGGATACAAAAAGGACCGCTCTCATATTTTGACTGTCCTAAGAGGATTAGGAGACAGAGAAATATCCAGGGCGGCGTTAAACGGAAATTTAATCTTAAAATGGGTGCCGTCCACGAATATCATCCCCTCATGCATAAGAGACGTAACGGTTATAACCTGCCGGACGGACAAGATGCCTCCTTTTAAACGATAGGAATGACGAAACCCTTCGTATAATTCTCTGGGCATATATTGGATTTTCTTCTCCTGTGCCATCAGTATTTTGCCGCCTGCGGATTTGATCGCGCCGGAACTTCCCGCAGAGGTCGCCACCCAAAGCCCGGAATTGCGCTGTTCTTCCTTGATATCTTTAATTTTAAGATAATACCGGCTCATGGCCGCCGGATTGCTGTGGCAAATCAGGGCATCATTAACGCAGTCAACAGCGCGCCGATGCCCCTTCAATCTCAACCGCAGCCGCTGCCAAGCCGTCGTCTGAATTTTTCGGTCAATCATCCTTTGAATAATCGCCTCAAAATTCATCTCATTGGCAACACACAATTTTCCGACGCTAAAACTGGGTGCCGAATTTACACCAATGATAATCTGATGTGTTACACCCCGCGCGGCCTCCAGAAATGTCCCATCACCGCCAACACTAATGATAAAATCATATTTTGCGAAATCGATTCTCTGCCCACGGGAGCACTTGGCATAGTTTATTCCGTAGCGCTGCAAGATACATTCGACTCTTTCCAGAGTCGTATGGTGCTCATTATGGGCATTCTGAAACCGCCGGATTTCTTTCTGCATAGCCGCACTTCTTTCGACGGCGGACACAGCCTCGCGTTCGGCAAAATAAATAGAATAAGCGCTTTTTTTATAAACCAGCAGTACCTTCCTGGAGACTTTCATGGATGTCGGCACGCTTTTCCTTTCTTTCCCTTGACAAACTGAACACGCCTTTCCAATTCTTTAATGGAACGAAACACGGCATCGGAATCTTTGAGATGTTCCCGCGACAGGGAGGTTTCCAGAGCCAAACACCTTAACCCCGCGTTTTTTGCCGCCTGGATGCCTAAGGGGGCATTTTCAATGGCAACCGCCTCACAGGGTTGAATACACAACTTGGACAAGGAGCGAAGATACGGCTCCGGATGCGGCTTGCCGCGGCGGACATCGCTTCCCGTTACCACAACGTCAAAAAGGTCATACCACACCTTCGGAAGGATTCGCCGCAGCTCATGACGGGAGGTCCCCGTCACCAATGCGAGACGAAAGTCATTCTTATGTAATCTCTTGATAAATGTACGTGCCCCCGCAATGAATCGTGTCCTGACGATTTTTTTAAAATATTTCTCTTTATCCTTCAGGAGCTTTAATGCCTCTCTCCCCTCAAAGGGTTTTTGGTATTGAGCCAGGATCTCACGGACGCTCTGGATGCCGCGCTGTCCCTCGCGGCTATAAATGTCATAATGAGTTACAGGGACACCTATCCTATGCAAAACCGTTTTCCAGGAACGGTAATGGTCAGGCATCGTATGGGTGATAACCCCGTCCATATCGAATATGATGGAATCAACTTTCAACCGCAGTTTTGTCATGGATACGATTATATTAAGGAAACATCAAAAGGCAAGAAATTTCAGATTGGGAAGCGGGAATGGGAAGGGCGCGTCTCACTCGCATCAGTTACCGGTGTAGTTTATTAAACTGTTTGAACATAGCATCAACTTTTTTCCTTTCTTTCTGCCGCTTTTTTTCTAATTGTTCTTTTTCCTTCCGCTTTCTTAACTCCTCCTTCTCTTTCTGGCGCTTTCGTTGCTGCACCTCCTTTCGCTTGCGGTCCTCGTTCTTTATCCTTTGCTTCTCTTTCGCTTGGGCAATTTTTTCCTCTTTCTTTCGCCTCTTCACTTTTTCTTCTCGAAATTTCTGCACAAAGGCCTTTTGCTCTTCGAGGGCAGCCTCCTCCCAATGCTTGCCTTTTTGGGCTAAGAAAGACTTGCGGATATGCAGGGGAGCCGTCAGGGCAAGATTATCCTGTTTGTCCGCTGTAGGGTAATATTTTTTTTCTTTCCCCTTCCAGGTCTCTTCCTCTTCGCGTTTATGATATCCGTGAATAAAATTTGCTTTTTCTTCCCGGCTGGCCTCCTCCCATCGTTTCCCTGTCTTTTGTTGAAACTCTTCCTGCATGGCCTCCATCGAAACCGTTTCGGCATAAGAAATACTCCATGGGCCGACCGTAGAAACAAAGACAGCGAGCATCACAATCCCTATGTGTCTTTGATATGCAGACCTATATGCAGAAAGCATGATACTCTCTCCTTAAGAGAAGTATACACTATCTTTAGAACCAAAAGCTAACCCTCAATAAGGGGAGTCTTGCGGGTTCTTTCCCAAGGCGGGCGGCCTCACATTCAAGAATCCCACATCTGAAGAAAAGACAAAACGGCGATTGGACCCCTCAAGCGCCTCTTTTTTTGTTTTCAGCCATTGCCCCTGAGCGCCGTCCAATCGTTTTTCCAAGTCCGCTAACTTCTGCTGCATTTTTTCAAGCGCCGTCTCTTTTTCAAAAAGTTTCGTGTGCATCAGTATCAATTGTTCTTCTAAGGCGCTGATACCCTTGTCTTTGACGCTCATAAGCCTGGCGGCATCTCCCAGTTTGCCGCTGTATATCCGCAGGATACCCTCCATCTCATCCAAACGCGCCGTTTGAGAGGTCATCCTCTCACTAAATTCATTGCTGCGGGCCGATGTCTCCAACTGAAGCGCCTCCAAGCTGTCGCGCAGGGATTGGATTTGAGTATTTTTCTCTTGAATAATCTTGTGTCCCAAATCAAATCGCGACTGGAGATCGTCATAGGCTTTATCTAAACTGGTGAGGGCATCAATTTTTTCGCTTAATATCATCTCTTTTTCCGCTAATTTAAGGGAAAAATCAATAACCTGCCCCGTTAAATCCGCCAGTCTTTGATCTTTTTCTTGAACATATTTTTTCAGACCGTCAAGTTCTTGACGGAGTTGTTCCAATTCCTGCTGCAACACAGCGATCTGCTGATACGGTCCGGCCGGACTGATATCGGAGAATGAGGTCTCCTGCGGCTGAAGGATGGCCTTAACGGCTATTTCATCCTCTTTTTCTATATCAAGCAGCAAAGGCACAAAATCCGTCGAACCTTCCCCCTCAGCTATAATCTCAATAGAAAAAATAAACGGCGCCCTTCGGTTAAGTTCTTGAAGCCACGCATATTGTCTCTGCCGATAAAACAGTTCATAGGATAACCATTCCTTCTCGAAAGTAAGAGAGGCATTGACCGCCTCAAGAGGATCCCGCAGATCACCCGGGGCCGGAGGGCTTCCGAGGGGGTAAAAAAAACGCTCTTTAATACCCAACAATTGGTCTTTGATATAGGCCCGCGCATAGCCTTGTTTTAAGAGTTCGCCCTCGAGCGTCTGACACTTGACCGTAAAATATTCTACCTTCTGTTTTAAGTTATCCGTAAAGCTGAGGAGATCTTCTGCGAGAAATAATTGTGCTTTGTGACGGGCGGGGAGATGTTCTTGCGCATTGATAAGGGTCAGATGTTCCCTGGCGGTTTTATCCGTCGAATCAAGCAAGAGAGCGCGGCTAAAATGATCAACGGCCTTGCGGATGTCATGGCGCTCATACGCCTTCAGACCGTCCTGAATGAACGTTTGAACACTTAAAGAAGAGGAATCCGATTGTGCCGACGAATAAGAAGTGATAAAAAGAAACCAACCCAAAAGCACAAAAATTTTAATGGGGGGCGTTTTAAAAACCATGCCTACGGGATTTTTCCTAAAGAGGTCATAAAAAGCAATTCAATGGCAGACCGCCCAAAGAATATCCTCAAAATAGCGCCTCAGGGGTGATGCGTATTATCTTTTCGCTGCCTGGATTTTCTTTCCCGCAGTGGTCTTTGGCTCTGACCAGCATGAGGCCGAGGTCTTTCGCTTCGGCATATGATATTCCATCCAGGCGTTCGAGAACCGATCCAGCCAGTCGCAGGAGGCCCGTTCGAACCCGATATCATGTCCAGCCTTTTCGCTTTCGATCCACCTGTGCCGGTTGATTTCTTCGATAACACGCTTATCGCTCAACAGCATTTTCTTGTCTTCTTCTTTCATGGGATCCCCTCCTTATAGATAAAATAACAGTTACGCGATGGTTACTTCGGGTGAGAGGTAAACATCCTGAATGGCATTCAGCAATTTCACCCCTTCACGCATGGATTTTTGAAAGGCCTTGCGTCCGGATATAAGCCCCATGCCGCCGGCGCGCTTATTGATAATGGCCGTATGAATGGCCTCTTGAAGATCATTCTCGCCTGAGGCCCCCCCTGAATTAATAAGGCCGATCTTTCCCATATAACAGTTGGCCACCTGATAACGGCATAAATCAATGGGGTGATCGGATGTCAGCTGCTCATACACCAAAGGATGGGTCTTGCCGAACTTCAGGGCCGTATAACCGCCGTTATTCTCGGGGAGTTTTTGTTTTATGATATCCGCCTCAATGGTGACCCCGAGGTGATTCGCCTGTCCGGTCAAATCTGCCGAGACATGATAATCAATGTTGCCTTTCTTAAAATTCACATTGCGCAGATAACACCACAGAACCGTGAACATCCCCAATTCATGGGCACGCTGAAAGGCCTCGGAGACCTCTTCAATCTGCCGGCTGGACTCTTCCGAACCGAAATAGATAGTCGCCCCGACACCCACGGCCCCCATGTCAAAGGCCTGCTCAACACGGGCAAACATTCTTTGATCATATTTGTTTGGATATATTAAGAATTCATTATGATTAAGTTTCACAATAAAGGGAATCTTATGGGCATAGCGCCGGGAAACGAGTCCCAGGACCCCTAGGGTGGATGCAACCGCATTGCATCCACCCTCGACCGCCAACCTCACAATATTCTCAGGGTCAAAATAAATCGGATTGGGCGCAAACGATGCCCCGGCGGAATGTTCAATCCCCTGATCCACCGGCAAAATCGAGAGATATCCCGTTCCCGCCAATCGTCCATGATCGAACATCTCCTGTAAATGGCGCAAGACGCTGTTAGACCTGTCCGAATCAACAAAAACACGGTCTATGAAATCCGGCCCGGGAAGGGTGAGACTGTCCTTGGGGATTGTGGTGCAGCGATGTTCCAACAGGCCCTTGGCCTCTTCGCCTAAACGCTCGATAACATCATTCATTGAAAACTTCTCCTTTTGCAAATCCGTTGTTGCTCTATACTTATCACGGTTGAAACAACCTTCATTGTATTCAAATTTCTTTTAAAAGCAAGAAAAAAAACGGGGTCCAAAAATGAAACTGCACTTCGTTACATCTTTTTAAGAAAATAAAGCCCCGTGTAGACTTTCGGCTCGATCAAGACACCCCTCTCTGTCATCATCCTCAGCCATCGGTCAACCCTCGGGAGCGCAACCTCATGGACGATAATAGATTCCAATTTATCCCAGCCGCCCGTGGCCACATTTGTAAGGCCGTAAGCACGCACCACCGTTACCCTATCGGCGCTCAGACCGCTCGAAACCGGCCCCTTCAACAAGGGCATGATCCTCTCGGCCTTATAGCCGGTTTCCTCAAGCAATTCCCGCCTGGCCGCCATCACAAATGATTCACCTTTAAGCGTGTGACGATCGCTGATTAATCCTGCCGGAAATTCAATCACCCTCTTCCCGACAGGAGGACGGTACTGCTCCACCAGGAGCACTTTTTGATCCCGCGTCATCGCCACAATAATTATGATGCCGCGGCAGTTATTGCGCTCAACATACTCCCGCCCGCCCTTGCGCAAAAGACGAAGGAACCTCCCCTCTTTCATCACAATCTTCTTAGCTGATCTTTTAGCCTTTGCCCTCATTTCACAAGTCCAGTTCTTTCTTGACTGTTTGCATAAGAGGCCCCATCGTCTCACGGGAGAAATCAAAACGGATGCCGGCTGTTTCGTAGAGTTCAAGCAAGGGGCGGGAGCCCCCTAACGACAACGCCTTTTTGTAACAGACAAGAGTTGTCCTTAGATCCTGTCGGGCATTAAACCAAAGCTGTAAAGCCCCCAGTTGAGCGATCCCATATTCGATATAGTAAAAGGGGGCCTCAAAGATATGCAGCTGGCGGTGCCAGAGGAATCCCATCTCCTCTTCCAGACCGCTCCAGTCGATCAACTCCCCGCCGAAGCGCCGATACGTCTTGACCCATGCGGCCTGGCGCTCCTCACACGTATGCCCGGGGTGTTCATAAATCCAGTGCTGAAAGGCATCAATGGCGGCCACCCACACAAGCGTAAAGACCACATCTTCCAGATGCTCCCAACGGGAGCGCTCTTGTTCTTGCGTATTATAAAATACGGAAAGATACGGACCGGCCAAAAGTTCCATCCCCATAGAGGCCACCTCATTAAATTCCATGGGGCCGTGGCGGTAAGGAAAAATCGGATCGTCCGCGCAGGCCATGACATGAAACGCATGGCCGGCCTCGTGGAGAAGCGTATAGACATCGCTATCAAGGCCGACGGCGTTCATAAAAATAAAGGGCTGACGGGCCTCGTAGAGGGTCGATTGATATCCGCCCGGGGCCTTTCCCTTGTGGCTTTCCAAATCCAGCAATCCCCTCCGGGCGATTTGGGAGAACTGTTTTCCAAACTCCGGATCCAATTGCTGGAATATTTTCCCGCATCCTTGAATCAGACCCGCCGCCTCTTGAAACGGCTTGAGTGCAGGCCTGCCCCAGGGGTCAACCGCCATATCCCACGGACGCAATTTTTCCAGCCGCATGCGGCGACGGCGCCTTTCCAATATTTTTTCCCATAAAGGAACAACGCCCTCCTCAACCGCCTCATGATATTTTCTGCAGTCCTCGGGCGTGTAATCGAAACGATGCAGGGCACGGAATTTGTATTTGCAGAAACCGTCATAGCCCGCATGATGCGCCATTTGATTGCGAAGAGCCGTCATCCGGTCGAAAAGGCTCTCCAGCCTCCCTTTATCCTGCAATCGTCTCCGGGCAGAGGCCCGCCACGCGCCTTCCCGCAAATTTCTGTCCGGCTCAAGCAAAAACTTGCTCATCTGAGGCAAGGTGCACTCTTTCCCTCCAAAATCGACCGTCATGGCCCCACAGACGGTCTGATATTCCTGCGCAAGCAACTCTCCCTGTATTTCCAAAGAAATGTTCTCCTGGGCAAACAGCTCAACATCCGTTTGAATCCCCTTGATATAAACGGCGTAACGCTTCGGATCCAGCGCAAAACGCTCTGAGAGACTCACGTATTTCTTGTTCAGGTCATTCTCGAATGCCTTGGCAACCGGCATAACGTTTTCCACAAAATCGGCATAGGCCTTCGCCAGCGCCTGATCGTCGGTCTGACAGGTCATGCGGATATACAAAATCGTCCCTTCCTGATTCAAGGCAGCCTCCAGCTCGGATCTATCCAGGAGCCATTGTTCCAATTCTTCGCAGGAATGAATCGCGCGCTCCATCAGTTTCTCGAAAAAAAACCTGACCGTTTCGGCCCGTGTTAACCGGGCATCTTCCGGAAGAAACCGGCGTTTCTGATAACGGGACAATTGCTCAAAACGGCTCTGCACTGCAGTATCTATCGGCACAGCCTGTATCTCCTTCAATTACCCCCCCCCGATCCAAAATATTCGCTTGACAAAGTGTTGTTTTTCAGTATACTTTAGCACTCAATATCACAATAACGGATTTCCTCAAGACAGGATTGAAAAACATGGGTAAAGCATGCGTTATCTGCAATAAGAGCGCCATTCCCGGCGCCAAATATAAAAGACGCGGGCAGATCAAAAGAACCGGCGGCGCGGGATCCAAGATCGTCGGCAAGAGCCTCCGTCGATTCCTTCCCAACCTTCAAAGAATCAAAATTAACCTCCAGGGCACTGTCCGGAGGGTCTACGTCTGCACCAGCTGTATCTCAGCCGGAAAAATCCTGAAAGCCTGAATTCGTATCCCGTCACTCCTACTTCGCATATCGCAAGGGAGCTGCGAAGGATTGTGTATGGAGCACACAATACGGTATACGATCTACGTTTTACTTAATCGAATATCTTTCAATTTCAACTGCGGGGTGGGCGCCTTATTCCACTCATCAATGGTTATCTCGTAGGCCAGGTCAACTTTCGCGCCTGTTCGGAGTATCCCCTCATATTTCGCCAGACCAAAGCCGACGGCTGAAATCGTATACTCCTCGTCCGAGACCCAGAATTTAATCGTATCTTTGCCCAAGATCTGCGGGAACCCCTTGACGGCTAAATTCCGAGAGCAAAAAACCGGCGCCGGATTGCCCTCGCCGAAAGGCTCCAGGGATTCCATAACAGCCGCCAGCTCAAGGTTAATGCTCGAAAGAGGAATTTCGCAGTCGATGAAAATCGTCGGGATCAATCTCTTGGCCTCCAGCATCTGATGGGCGATGTCATTGATCAGCCGCCGAAAGGCATCAATGTTTTCCTCCCGGATCGTTAAGCCGGCGGCTCCTTCATGGCCGCCGAAAGCTTCCAGATAACTGGCGCAGCTCTGCAAGGCATTATGCAAATGAAAACCGTCAATAGAACGGGCCGAAGCCGTCCCGATGCCGTCTTCGTCAATGGAGATCACAACGGTGGGACGGTAATATTTTTCCATAATCTTGGCGGCCACGATGCCTAAGACCCCCTTATGCCATCCTTCTTTGCTGAGGACGATCACTTTTTGATCTTTAAAATTAATCTGTTGCTCGACAAGATCAATGGCCTCTTCAACGACACCGCTTTGCATCTTTTGGCGCTCGGTATTATGCCGTTCTAAGGCCTTCGCCAAATCGTAGGCCTGCTTTTCGTCCTCGCTGAGGAACAAATCCAGGGATTTGTGCGCCGTATCCATGCGCCCGGCCGCGTTAATCCGCGGCCCCAGGATAAATCCGACATGAAACGGCGTAATCTTCTTGCCCTTAATCTTGGCCGTCTCCAAAAGGGCCAGCAATCCCTTATTCTTGGTATTCCCAAGGCCCGCCAGGCCGGATTTCACCAGAATACGGTTCTCCCCGTGCAAGGGAACCACATCCGCCACCGTGCCGACCGCGGCTAAATCGAGCGCCTCCTCACTGATCTCACCCAAAAGGGCCTGCGTCAATTTAACCACCAATCCAACCGCGGCCAGATGTTTGAAGGGATAAGGACAATCTTTCTGCTTGGGATTAACGATAGCCGCGGCCCGCGGCAGCACCTCCCCCGGCTCATGATGGTCAATAATGATGACATCAATACCGGCCTTATGGAGAGCATCTACCTCATCGACAGCGGTAATACCGCAATCTACGGCAATTAATAGGCGCGCCCCCTTAGCAGCGGCAATGGTGCAGACCTCCCCCTTTAACCCGTAACCGTGCTGGACGCGGTGCGGGATATGGTGGACGACATCTATGCCCATCTGCCTCAACACATTATTCAAGAGCGCCGACGAGGTGATCCCGTCCACATCATAATCGCCGAAAACAAGCACACGTTCCTCATGGGACCGGGCCTTCTGGATGCGCTCAACGGCCTCATTCATATCCTTAAGAAGAAACGGGTCATGCAGACCGGCAAGATCCGCCGACAGAAAATCTTCCGCCTCTTTGACATCGACAATCTCGCGGTTGATTAAAAGCTGGGCGACGATAGGGTGAACGTTTAAGGCATCGCTGAGTGTGGCCTGCAATTGGGGATCGATATCCCTGATATGCCACTTTTTCTGCATATTTTTCCTTTTGTCCACCCCGCGCCAGGGCTCTCTCAAATGGACAGAGCACCCACAGGGCTGGGGCGAATAAAAATCACATTCTCTCCGGCGTATTTAAACCCAGAAGCCGAAGGCCGTTGGCCAGGACAATCCTGGTTGCATTCACAAGGGCGAGCCGCTCGCAAGATAATGCCATGTCTTCGCCGATGACACGGTGCCGGTCGTAAAATTTGTGAAAGAGCGTGGCCAATTCCAGCAGATAACTCACCAGGGCATAGGGATCCAATTCATCATAACAAATCATTAATATATCCGGCAAGCCGCCGAGCTTTCGTATGAGATCCAGCTCTTCCTCTTCTTTAAGCAAAGAAAAATTTCCAGCTTGAGGGACAAGTTTTATCTCCTGCGCCTTTTTATTGATACTGTGGATGCGCGCGTGGGCATACTGGATATAGTAAACGGGATTCTCGGGCGTCTCTTTCTTGGCCAGTTCCAGATCAAAATCCAGATGGCCGCTCATATGGCGCATGAGAAAGAAAAAGCGCGCCGCATCCACGCCGACCTCATCGATCACCTCGCGCAGGCTGATAAATTCCCCCCGGCGTGTGGACATGGAGACGGGCTGGCCGTCGCGGTAAATGGTGGCCAACTGGACAATCCGCACCTCAAGCGAATCCCGCTCTTTCCCTAGAGCCTGGGCTGCGGCCTTAATCCGCGGGATGTAGCCGTGATGATCCGGCCCCCAGATATTGATAATCTTCTCAAACCCGCGATCATACTTATTCTTGTGATAGACAATATCCGGCAGAAGATAGGTGTGTGTGCCGTCGCTCTTTTTAACGACACGATCCTTGTCATCCCCAAAATCCGTGGATTTAAACCATAAGGCCCCGTCCTTTTCGTAAAGAAATCCCTTTTCTCTCAAATCCTCCAAGACCGCAGCCATATTCTCCTGTGTGGCGATGCCGGTTTCATGCGCCCAACAATCAAAGTGCACGCCGAAATCATCGAGGTCATTCTTAATAACACCCAGCAGGTAATCCACGCCAAAGTGCCGGAAACCGGCCGTATCCTTGGCCTTGGCCTCATCTAAATTTTTGATATTATTCTTTTCGATGAAGGCTTTAGCGATATCCTTGATATATTCCCCCTGATAGCCGTTCTCTGGCAGCCGTGCCGCTCCCCCCCAAATTTCTATCGCGCGGCATTTGATCGATTCCCCCAACAAATTAATCTGATTACCCCCGTCATTGACGTAGTATTCCCGCCGAGCATCAAAACCGATAAAATTAAGGATATTGGCCAGGGCATCGCCGACGGCTGCCTGACGGGCGTGGGCCACACTGAGGGGCCCGGTGGGATTGGCGCTGACAAATTCGATCTGAACCTTTTTCCTGCCGCCAAAGTCAGACCCGCCGTAGGTCTTGTCTTCTTGGAGAATCTGGCCCAAAACCTCGTAAAGGGCAAGGGGGGTAAGAAAAAAATTGATAAAGCCGGGTTTTTTAACCTCTATTCTCGCGATTCTCTCTTGGAGGGGGGTATTATGGAGGCTCTTTTGAAAAATCTCGCGGAATTGTTCCGCCACATCTAAAGGGGATTTTTTAAATATCCGTGCGGATTTGAGGGCAATATTGCAGGCAAATTCGCCATGGCTCTTTTCGGCGGGGATTTCCAACTCAACAGACGGCAAGAAATCTTCGGTTGAGAACGATTCCTTTAAAGATTTTTCCAGCTCTGTCTTAAGTTGAGTCTTAAGGTTGGCTAACATGAAGGTCACATATCACAAAGTCACCGGCTAAACAGCATTTATAACTTGAGTTGTGACCTGCGACCTTGCGACTCATTATCTTCCTTGTTTACCGCGTTTTCTTCTCCCACGGAACGCTTTTGGCCTCTTGCCAGAGATATTCCAACTGATAAAATTCCCGCAAGCGTTTCTGAAACACATGCGTAACCACATCGCCGCCATCCAGGACAATCCAGTCTGCCGCTTTTAATCCTTCCTTCACATGCACGCAAACGCCTGACTCGTCCAGCTTCTCATCGATATGATTCGCAATCGCATGGACATGGCGATCCGTGGTCCCTGAGCAGAGGACAAAGTAATCGCAGTAATTGACGATTCTGCGCATGTCCAAGACGACGATATCCTCTGCCTTTTTATCCGAGGCGAATTGAGCGATGGATTGGGCGAGCGTTCGTGAAGTCAATGAAGCCCTGGAGATGCTTATTTCTTTAATTTCTCTGCCTGATCTTTGCTGAGGACGCGCCAGCACTCATGGGTGCCTTTGAGGGATTTGGCCACGGCAAAAAACCGGCCGCCCTTCTTTCGGACGTCATACTCACCGGTATCGAATTTTGCCTTGGTCTTGACATCGTAGAATGACAATTGTTCCATGGACGCCTCCTTCAATCGACAACAGGATTATAATGAATTATCTTAACCGTTTACCGCAAAATTTAAATAAAGTCTAACCGATAATAAAAGGCTTGTCAAATTAAAAAATAATTTAAGAGTCGGCTCCCAGCAGCCGATGCAGATCCTTTTCCTGCTGATCCGTCACAGGGCCGACAACGGCCATGTTATAACGGTTATTTTTCAGAATTTCATTGGCCACACGATTAACCTCGTCCGGGGTGATCTTCGCAAAATCACCCATCAGACTCTTCAGCGTCTTAATCTTGTTGCGGCTGATCAGGTTTTCACCAATCCAAAGCATGTGGTCCATCGTATCTTCCAGGCCTAAAAGCATCTGGCCGAGAAGATAATCCTTGGCACGCCTGAATTCTTCCTGACCAATACCATTACGCTTTATCTTCTTTAACTCCTTGAGAATCAGGGTAACGGCCTCAACGACCTTTTGATTATCCACACCCGCCCGAATCATAAAAAGACCGGTATCATGCATCATCTTTGAGGCGCACGAGATGGAATACGCGAGCCCCCGCTTTTCCCGGATCTCAACAAACAGACGGCTCGACATATTGCCGCCTAATATCACGCTCAAAAGGCTTAAGGCGTATTTGTCTCTGTGATTTTCATCCAGGCCAAGGGTCCCGAAGGCCACATGCATCTGCTCAATGTCTTTCTTGAAGAATTTAAGACGCGGCCGGGATTGGGAATTGTCGGCCTTGATATACCCGCGGAGTTCCCTCCCCGGGAGACCGCCCATTTTATCTCTTACCAGACGCGCAATCGCCGGATGGTCTAATTTCCCCGAGGCCGCGATGACCGTATTGCCGGGCACATAATACGTCTTATGAAACCCGCAGAGATCCTGACGCGACATCGTCGTGATAGTCTCGGGGGTTCCTGTCAAATTTTTTCCTAATGGATGTCCCGGCCACAAAAGATCATCAAGGAGCTCCAAAACGAGATATTGCGGCAAGTCCCGGTACATCTTGATCTCTTCCAATATAACCGTTTTTTCCTTCGCGACATCTTTATCCGCGATGTTGGGATGAATGACCATATCCGCCAAGACATCAAACGTCTGTTCAAGGTGCCTGGAAGGAATCTTGGCGTAAAAACAAGTCTGCTCCTCGGAAGTAAAGGCATTGAGCGCCCCGCCGACGCCTTCAATCAATGTCTTAATCTGTTCGCACGAATATTTCCGGCTCCCTTTAAACGCAACGTGCTCTAAAAAATGAGCCGCCCCTTTCAGCCGGTCATCTTCGTAACGGCCGCCGACGCCGACCCAGAACCCTAAGGTGATGCTGTCACGCTCTTTCATGTCATGCGTGATGATTCTTAAACCATTAGGTAATGTCGTTTTTTGATACATGCGCTCAAAATCCTTTAGTCATTCGTATGGATACGGCCGCCGACAATCGCGCAACAAACCGGGAGACGTTTTGAACCAACCTTTTATGGCCCCTGTTTTTTTCTATTTCATTCACAATGGCGCTGCCGACAATCACCCCATCGGCAATTTGAGCCATGGCCTTGACCTGAAAAGGCGTGGAAACACCGAAACCCACACAGACAGGCTTTTTAGTCAACTGCCTGGCCATATCCACTTGTTTTTTTATCGTAAAGGATAATTGCCGCCGGGCTCCTGTCACCCCTGTCAGGGAAACATAATAAATAAAGCCGCTTGAAGCTTGGGCAATATACCTCATCCTTTGGGGTGTCGTCGTTGGAGCCAGGAAAAAGACAGTCGCCATATCCTGAGCCCTGGCGGATTTTATGAGTGCGCCTCCCTCTTCCGGAGGCAGGTCAGGAATAATCAGCCCGTCCACGCCGCATTGTTTAGCCTGGACGATAAATTTTTCCTCCCCATAATGAAACACGGGATTGTAATATGTCATTAAGGCAATCGGCATCTGGGATCGTTGGCGGATGCGTTTGACCGTATCGAGGATGCGGAAGAGGTTCACATGTCTGTGAAGAGCCCGTAAGGACGAGGCCTGGATGGTCGGCCCATCCGCCAGAGGATCAGAAAACGGCACCCCCAGCTCAACGATATCAACCCCGGTCTTTTCAAAGGCGACAACCAGTTCCTCCGTTATCTTAAGGCTCGGATCCCCGGCGGTGATGAAGGCGATAAATGCCTTCCGTTTTTTCTTTCGTAATTCTTTAAATTTTTGGTCAATTCTATTGTTCATTTTATTAAATGAGTTCTTTAATCGTCGCCATATCCTTATCCCCGCGTCCGGATAGGCAGACGATAACTGTGCTTTTGCGTCGAACTTTTTTAGCCAATTTCTCCAAATAAATAATCGCATGAGCCGACTCTAAAGCCGGAATGATGCCTTCCGTCTTGGACAGAAGCTTGAGGCCGTCCAGCGCTTCTTTATCCGTGACAGAGACATATTCGGCCCGCTTTATCTTTTTGTAATAGGCATGTTCCGGCCCGACTCCGGGATAATCCAGGCCGGCCGCAATGGAATGGGCGATCTTGATCTGGCCGTCTTTGGTTTCCAGAAGGACGCTTTTGCTCCCGTGCAAAATACCGACTTCACCTTTTTCTAATGTCGCGGAATGACTGTCCGTATTCAGCCCCAGTCCGGCGGCCTCCACGCCAATCATCTTGACTCTCTTATCCCTAAAGAAGGCATGAAAGAGCCCCATGGCGTTACTGCCGCCGCCCACACATGCCGTCAGATAATCCGGAAGCGCCTTTGCTTTGGCGAGAAACTGCCGGCGGGCCTCACGGCCGATGACGGCCTGAAATTCGCGCACCATCCAAGGATACGGATGCGGCCCGGCCACCGAACCGATGATATAAAATGTATCACGGACATTCGTCACCCAGTCGCGGATAGCCTCGTTCATCGCATCTTTAAGAGTCCGCGAGCCGCTGGTGACAGGAATGACTTTCGCCCCCAGGAGATTCATGCGATACACATTGAGTGCCTGGCGTTTGACGTCTTCGGCCCCCATGTAAATAACACACTCCAGTCCCATCAAGGCTGAAACGGTTGCGGTCGCGACCCCATGCTGGCCGGCACCGGTCTCTGCGATAATCCTCGTTTTATGCATGCGTTTGGCCAGCAGTCCCTGGCCCAAAGTATTGTTGATCTTATGCGCGCCGGTATGCAAAAGATCTTCGCGCTTGAAATAAACGTTAAGTGTCTTTAAATGCTTGCTTAACCGTTTAGCCTCATAAAGAGGGGTCGGCCTGCCGGCATATTCCCGAAGATGATAATCCAATTCTTTTTTAAAAGAAGGATCGCGCAAGGCCGCCCGGAAGACCTTCTCCAATTCTCCCAGAGGGGCCATCAGCGTCTCGGGGACATATTTCCCGCCGAATTTTCCAAAATGTCCGTTTCGATCAGGCAGTGACATAATCTTGCGGTGAATTGAATTCAAGTCTCTATTGAACCACAAACTTATCGATAAGTCAAAACATTGGTGCAAACATTGGTGCCATTACGACGTTTTCTCCTGCCCGCCCTCAACCAAAAACTGCAGAATTTCGAGCTCATTTTTATCGAACCAAACCCGCCGGCATGCGGGGCACCCGTCAATCTCCACAGGGTATTGGCTGCTATAAAACTTGCGCGTCATTTTATTCTGATAATTCCGACATTGGGGGCAGGCCAACCCGTAATCCGTATACAACTGGCGTTCCCCGCCTCCTTGCATCGCCACCTTTCCCTCCTTAACGATTTGTGCCAGACGCGCAATCTCTTCGCCGAAGGCCATCTCACGTTTATTAAGAATTCTCAGGACAGCCGTCTCTTCAGCCAAAATCCCCTCACACTGCCGGCATCTCAATATCACCAGGTCTTCGTAAAGAAACGGATTAAGAATCAAATAACACTTCGGACAATAAATTTTTTCCTGGAATCTCTGCCAGTTTGTTTCAAAGATTTGCTTTAACTCTTTTTCTTGTGCGGCCGGTAAAATAACGAATTCGCCTATCCTTTTTACAAGCGTTGCCGGACAAATCCATTCGAGGGCACTCATCTCCTCGCTGGTAAACGGTCCTGCCCACTCTCCCTCATGACGCACCAGCCACTTCCCCTCCCTCCCTTTTTGGTCTAGCAGCCAATCCCGCATCTTTTTATAATTGCCCCAAACAGATTCTTCCAAGGCCTCGAAGGAAGTATGTGCCATGTCCAATAAAATGTTCAACCTTTCCCGCATCGGAGGATGCGTAGAAAACAAACTCGCCCATAGGCCCACTCCTTCTTTGAATTCATTATAACAAGGTCGAACGATAAAAAGAGGGGACAACCCCTCCCCCGGAAGACCGGCCCCGCGCCAATGATAAGAAATCAAATATAAGGCTTCCGCCAAACTTACAGGATCCCGGCATAAACGCACCGCAATCGCATCTGCTCGGAATTCCCTCTGCCGGGATATAAAAATATTCAGCAGCTGCCCGAATGTTTTTGTTAGAAAACTCATCACATACAGGATGACGAGAAGAAATATCCCGGGGAAGGGCAGCCGTGCAGAATAGATGAAACGGTCCTCCATCTCCATTCCGCTTAAAGTATCTCTCAGGGCTTCGGCAGGCAGATTGAAGAGTGAAAGCATCATGACCGCATCCAGGGAATCCCCCTTTAAGATATGGGCGGCCTCATGGGCCAGGACAGCCTCAACCTGAGGCCGTTTAAACTTTTGCAAAAGCCCTTCTGTGACACCCAGGACAGGCGTGTAATCAAAATCGGCAGCGGAAAAAGCATTGACGGACATCGAGGCGATGACATACCCCTTAAAGGGCTCTCCGCCTGTGGCGGCGGATAATTCATCAAGAATGTTTTGAAGCTGTTGATGAGACGGATTGGTCGAATCCAGCGGTTTGGCTTTAAGGACATGGAGAATTTTGGGCACTAAATCTTTGGTGGACACGCTCCAATGAAATAGAGCGATCAATACAGCAAACCCCAGGACAAAAAACAGCTCGGAAACAGTGAGAAATTGAATCCGATACTCAACTAAAATCGGCGCCCCACCTCCCACCGGAGATCCTATAAAAAACCATTCATAAAAGAGCATTCGAAGCACGACAGTCAAAATATATAAAAAAATAAAATAGATAACGACCAAAAAAAGAATAAGCAGGGTAATGACATTAGACTTGTCTCTTTCAATTTTCGTGAATGAATAAGGCATAACGGCTTTTTAGGGCATATCCTTTGAAGGAGAGGCGGATTGTGTGCGCTGTTCAATCAAACACTGCAGGACTTCCAGCTCATCTCTGTCAAACCATGTGAGCCCGCAATATAAACATTTATCAACCTCCACGCGATAGGCTTCTGTATAAAACATCCGCATCATCCTTATCTTTTCCTGCCGGCACTGAGGGCATGACAGAAGAGTTTTGGGATCTCTGTTAATCTTGGCCTCTTTCCCCACAGGCCCTTGTTTCTTAAGACCCTCGGCGATCTTGGCAATCCTTTCCGAGAAACCCACTTCCTGACGGATAATAATTTTAGAGATATCGTTCTCGCTCACCAGCACCCCCTGACAAAAGGAGCATTTGTTGATTTCCACCCCCTCATACATCATCTTGCCTAGAAAAGTCCGGCATCTCGGACAATGGTATAAGCCGGCGGCCCCCGCCTTTTTATTAACAATATCTCTGATATCCTGATCCTCATACGCCATCGTTACGTTGGAACCCCCTACCCTCTCTACCCACATCTCAGGACGAAGCCAGTCGGATGCGGCCATCGCCGCAAAGTCGAAAGGCCCTTCCCACTTGCCATCCTTATTCACCATCCACTGAGATAAAGCAGCGGCTGTCTCCGGAGAAGAGACGCGGGGTCTTCTTTCCGTGCTTGCAACACCTTCCCTGAGGGATTTCACATCCGCATGGGCCATATTCATTAAAACCTCCAGACGTTTTTCAACCGGCGGATGCGTTGAAAACAGCTCCGAGAAGATCCCTTCGCCTTCATCCATATTCGAAAATTGGGGATTGATAATAAAGATAGCTTCCAACTCTTGGGCCGGCAGACTCGCCCCCCGCCAACGGTAGGCAATGGTATAAAGGGCCTCCGCAAGACTTAGAGGATCCCGCGTCAGACGCACCGCTATCGCATCCGCCCGATACTCGCGCTGGCGGGAGATAAGCATATGCATTAAGTAGCTTATGCCCCTCGTAATCAACAAAAGGATATAAATAAGGATAAAAAAACCGTTGGAACGGCTCCGGCGCGCTCTTAACAGGACTTCACATCCCTTTAAAAGGCTGCTGTATAACGCGAACAAAGAACTTGTCACCGTTGTTGCCAGGCAGTCCCCTTTCAGGATATGGGCGGCCTCATGGCCCACCACCGCCTCAATTTGGGCGCGTGTCAGGCGGGCGAGCAGTCCTTCCGTCACCCCGATAACGGCTTTCCCCTCAAAATCCGCAAGGGCAAAGGCGTTCATCGCCATCGTCGGGATAATAATCCCTTCCATTTTCCTGCCGCCGGTGGCGACAGAGACCTCGTCGATAATATTCTGAAACATCTGGTGATACGTGTCTGTTGAATCTAACACCCCTGCCTTCAGAACTCCTAAAATCTTTGGAATAAGACCGTGAATTGAGTACACCCAGTGACCGTAACCGGCGAGAAAAGCAACACCGCTGACGATAAGGAGATCGCCTAACCCTAACGGCGAAAGGGAGATGGATTCACTGTAAGAATACTCATGGAGAAAAAAGTTTTTGACCAAAAAGGCGACCAGCCCAAAGGAGGCAAAATAGAAAAGAATCAAAAAAAGGAAGACAAAACCGATCGTCCTGGTCTTGTCTTCCTCTATCTTCACAAACGAATAGGGCATGGCCGGCCAACCCAATCAACCCTTCGACTAACCCCGGCCTGAAGAGACTGGGGCAAATGGGACTTGTTCTTTAACATAGCGGATCAA
>Ga0155416_162_pt1 | contig 23988 bp, 26 predicted proteins | sample RifCSPhighO2_02_FD_106384 | JGI IMG/M metagenome (GOLD analysis project Ga0155416, IMG submission 106384) | Omnitrophica WOR_2 bacterium RIFCSPHIGHO2_02_FULL_50_17 | reverse complement strand
TTGTTCAATCTCAACGGCGGACTCTCTTTGAAAAAATTGCCCGCTCAAACTAACTCTCTTTATTCAGGCTCATCTATTGACTGGAAAAGACTAGGGGCAAATTCAGTGATAAATTCAGGTCTTGAATTTTGCACGAAAAATGTATATCATGGGTTGGTTTATGAGGAGAAATTATGATTCAAGCGAACACACAAGCAGAATCTTCGTCTGCCGTTGCCGCGCCAAGACAACTCAAGGCCGTTGGGCTTATCTCGGGGGGGTTAGACAGCCTATTGGCCGCCTGTATCGTCAAAGATTTGGGGGTCGAGGTCTATGGCGTGTATTTTGCCATGCCTTGGGGATGCTGCAACAAGACAAAGGCCATTGAGGTCTCTATGAAGCTCGGGATTAAATTTATTACCTTTCAACTGGATGAGCGCTATTTGGAGATGATTAAGAATCCGCGCTATGGCAGGGGAACGGCTTTGAACCCTTGCGTGGACTGCCGTATTCACATGTTTTCGCGCGCCGGCGAGTATATGCGTCATATCGGCGCGGATTTTGTCTTTACCGGTGAGGTCCTGGGCCAGCGGCCGATGTCCCAATTGAGACGGAGCATGTCCCAGATTGAAGAGGGGGCAGGGCTTAGAGGCCTTTTGCTGCGCCCTTTGTGCGCCCGGCTTTTTGAGCCGACCATCCCTGAGCAAGAAGGATGGATTGATCGCCAAAAGCTACTGAGGATTGCAGGCCGTTCGCGCAAAGAACAGATTCATCTTGCCGATCAGTTTCAGATCAGCGGCTATAATCAGCCTGGCGGAGGGTGTCTCTTGACGGATTCTCATTTTTCGCGCCGTATGCAGGATACCCTCGATCACGGATACCGCAATTTCCGTGAAACCGTTGCCCTTCAATGGGGCAGGCATTTTCGCATTAACCGCGATTTTAAGGTTGTTCTCGGGCGCGATGCAGAAGAAAACGAATCCCTGATCCGTTATGCCCACAGGGATGATTACGTGATGCAGTTGGTTGAGGGCAACGGCCCGACAGTGATTTTGAAAGGAAACAATCCGCCGGGGGAGATTCTGCAAACGGCGGCCGGGCTGATTCAGAGATTCTCGAAATTCCGGAATGAACCTCCCAGGGATATCCGCTATTGGCGGCACGGACAAAAAAAGGACGTTTGTCACCTGCGGGCCAGGATTCTCGAAGAAGCCGAGATTGAAAAGATACTCATTTAATACAAACGCATTAAATTCCGTTACGCGTTATTGCGAGGCCGTTAGGCCGAAGCAATCTCATCCGTCGACGTTGGGATTGCTTCGCTCCCGTTGGTCGCTCGCAATGACACATTACTTATTGCGTTTGTATTAGTTTTCGAAGTATCAAGGAAGAAGAGACGATGATGAGAGAAGAGGATGTCCTTGAGGCATTGCGGAATATCATTGACCCCGATTTCAACAAAGACATTGTATCTTTGGGGTTTGTCAAAAATATCCGCATTCTGGGAGATGAGGTCTCGCTGGAGATTCAACTCACCACTCCTGCTTGTCCCGTCAAGAATGAATTTCAGCGGCAGGCGGAATATCTGGTGAGGCAGCTGCCAGGGATAAAAAAGGTTAGTGTGCAGATGACCGCAGCCCAGCGCCCCTTCACAAGCGCCTTGCAGGGAATCCAAAGCACTCTTAACACGGTGGCTTCCATTATTGCTGTTTCTTCCTGCAAAGGAGGGGTGGGAAAATCTACAGTGGCCGGTTATCTGGCGCAGGAGTTGGCGAGCCGGGGGTTTCAAGTCGGCTTGGTGGACGCGGATATCCATGGACCCTCCATCCCTACTCTTTTTAATATGACGCATGCCGAGGTTTATATCAATGACAAAAAACAGCTTATCCCCGTCGAGAGAAACAATCTCAAGATTATGTCTTTCGGTTTTCTCCTTGGCGACGGGCCGGCGGTGATGCGCGGGCCTATGGTCTCCCAATACGTCCAGCAGGTGCTCCATAATACCGATTGGGGAAAACTGGACTATTTGTTTATTGACATGCCCCCGGGAACAGGCGATGTACAGCTCACCATCACCCAGTCTGTCCGTTTAAGCGGGGCGGTTATTGTCACAACCCCCCAGACACTTTCTCTGATTGACGTCACGCGGGGTATTTTAATGTTCGAAAAAGTTAATGTCCCTATCCTGGGCGTCATTGAGAATATGTCTTATTTTATTTGCGATCATTGCCGTAAAAAACATTATATTTTTGGTTCCAGCGGCAGTAAATCTCTCGAAGAACGGTTCGGCATAGAGATTCTTGCAGAATTGCCTTTGCTGGCACAGCTGACGTATCCTATGGATTCGTCGGTTGGGAATGATTTTATCCGGCAGGCCTTGGACAGAATCATGATGGCTTTAGGGAAAAGCACTGTTCAGCAGAAAGAGGTTCCCCAGATTCAATTTGATTCCCGGAAGGTCACCCTGGCATGGAGCGACGGGACACAGATTCAGGTCTCTAATCGGGATCTGCGGTTGAGCTGCCGGTGTGCCGTCTGCATCAATGAGATGACCGGCGAACGGATTTTGCAGGAAAAGGATGTCCGTTCGGACATCGTCCCCCAAGAGGTCATCCCTTTAGGTAATTATGCCGTCGGCATCACATGGAACGACGGCCATGCCTCCGGGATTTATCCTTACAGGGCCATTAAAGAGCTTGCCGGCATATCCTCCACGCCGTAAATCCCTTGTATCCTTGCACCACCTCGGAGGTGGTGCAAGGATACAAGTCATCTTTCACGTCCTTAGTTTATAGCCGATGCGGAATAGATAGACAGTAAAGAAAAAGAACCCTACAGCCATCAAGAGGGCGGTCAGGGCGCAGACGGCGATAGAGGCGTCGGACACCCCTGTCATGCTGTAGCGAATCCCGTTGATGAAATAATACATGGGATTGAATTGGGAGATATGCCGGACAATTTTAGGCAGAAGCGAGAGGGGATGAAAGACGCCCCCCAAAAGGATAAGGGGCATGATGACGTAAATATTCCACACGCCCAGCATCCCGAAATCCTCCGCCCACAGGGCCCCCATCATACCGGCGCAGGCAAAGATAACAGAGACTGTCAGAATAAAATACAGAAGAAGGAATGGGTGAAGGATGGCGGCAGGCGCCAAGGGCAGAGAAACCAGGTAGACCCCGGCGCAGACGACTACCCCCCGTGCCACGCCGCCTGCCAGAAGACCTAAGACCATTTCAAAATAAGACAGCGGTGACAGGAGAACCTCTTGGATGTGGTTATGCCAGCGGGCAATGAATAGGGAAGAGCTTGTGTTTTCATAAGAGGCGGAAATGAGATGCATCGCCATGAGGCCGGGCACGATAAATCCCAGATACGAAAGGCCGGCAACGCTGAAGTCAATGCGCTCGCCGATGGCCACTCCGAAGATATACATAAATAACAGCGAGATAACCAGTGGCGGGAATACCGTTTGTGAGGCCACGGACAGAAATCGGATGATTTCCCGTTTGGATAAGGCCATGACGCCGATAGGATTGGTAATCATTTTACTCCAGTCCCGTTACTTCCAGAAAAACTGCTTCCAGCGATTTGTCTTTAAGGACATCTTGTTTGTTGCCGATGCGCACGATGCGGCCATGGTTGATAATACCGATGGTCTTGCAGAGCCTCTCGGCCTCTTCCATGTAATGGGTCGTTAAAAATATCGTTTTCCCCTCATTATTTAGCTGTGTCAGATAATCCCAGATTAAGAATTTCAATTCCAGGTCGCAGCCGGCAGTCGGCTCATCCAAGATGAGGATCTCCGGGTCATGAATAAGCGCCCGGCATATTAAAAGGCGTTTTTTCATGCCGCTGGAGAGGGCGCGGTGTTTGACGTTGCGTTTATCTATGAGCTGAAAACGATCCAGAAGCTCATCCGTCCGACGGGAGGCCTCTTGGGGGAGAATCCCAAAGTAACCGGCCTGATAGACCAGAAGCTGATGAATGGTAAGAAACGGGTCAAAATTAAATTCCTGGGCGCACAGGCCAACCAGCCGCCGTGTCTGGATGTATTCAGAGGTTGTATTGTAACCGAAGACCTTGACACACCCTTGCTGGAAATTAGAAAGGCCCGTAATAACATTGATGGTGGTTGTTTTTCCAGCGCCATTTGGCCCCAGGAAGGCAAAGAAATCACCGCGCCTGATTTCAAAGGAGATATTATCCAAGGCCTGAAATTTACCGTAATACTTGGTCAAATTCTGAATGGAGACAGCTCGTTCTGAATCACGCATCTTATTACCCGAGTCTGATGGTTGGCTCCTGAGGAACCTGAGGCGCAGAGACCGATCTGATTTTGGCAAAGGCAAAATACCATAGGATAAGCAGATTAAGGGGCGGGATGATGAGCAAGAGTCCTAAAAAGGACGGCTTTTGGAGGCGTTTGGCGATATCCATGCATAAGGTAATGATGACAAGGATATTGATGCCGGGTATGAAAAGGAGGAAAAACCACAAGAACGATCTGCCCGCTATCCGGACAAGAAGAAATAGCTGGAGGACGGGAATCCACGCCATGAGGCCGCTTAAATGGAACTTGCGGACGATAAGCATAAAGGGCAGGCAGTAAAGGATATAGACTCCGGCGGTTACGCTGAGAATCAATGCGGGGTCGATTTTTTTAAAGGAAAATTGTTTCCATTTCTGATTGGATTGGACGTATTGTTTAAAAGCATGCGTGAGTTTTTCATCCAGTTCTTTGATGAGCTTTTGGATTCTTTGGGTTTGCAGCTGCACCTGCTTTTCGAATTGATAACGGAGATAGTCTTCTTTGTTGTCAAATTTGGGGATCGAGGTGTCCGCCTTTTCGCTTGACCCCATTTGTTTTTGCACTTTATCAATGAGGAACTGCTCTTCTCGGGCAGGCACATTCAGTTTTTTGGGGGGCGGTTGTCGAGAGGGAGGTGTTTGCCCTGCCTCTGGCTCTGGCATCAGGGCAGAAGTCGCAGGGGGTTGGACGGTTTTGGGGGGTTTGAGTTTGAGTGGGTGAGGGGGAACAGCCTCCGAAGCAGGCCCCGGCACTTCATTTATGTTTTCATCTATGGCCTCGGGGGTCGGCTGCGGGACAGCACTTAAGGGTTCTTCGGATATCTGCGCAATTTCATCGATGTAATAAGTGAGGGGCATGCCGATCCCGGTGTCAATTTTTATCTCATCGTTGGTGCGGGTAATAATCTTCCCTTCGATGACCTCTCCGGAATTCAGTTGGATGAATTCTGCCCAAGAGGGGCTGATACTTAAAAGAAGCACTACGGCCATAAGGGAGATTGCCTTAAGCATAGTTCACCTCGAGAGCGGCATTTTGTTCCAGGAATTGACAGAGACGTTCGATGATTTTGTTCAGATCGGCAAGTCCCATGAGATCTTCTCTGAGCCTGCCGATATGAGGGATCCCTTTCAGATAACCCATATAATACTTTCGGAATGGGATGATACCATCGCGCAATCCTTTATAGTGGACGGCCAATTTTAGGTGCTCAATGCACAGGTCAATTTTTTCCTTAAGCGTTGGAGAGGGGAGGTGCTGGCCGGTTTTTAAGTAGTGTTTGGCTTGCCGGAAGATCCAGGGATTGGAGACTGCCCCGCGGCCGATCATGACTCCGTCACAGCCGGTTTCAAACATGCGCTGGACATCTTCTGGCGTTGTCGCACCGCCGTTGCCGATGACGGGAATCGAGACGGCTTTTTTGACCCTTTCCAGCCAATGCCAGTCGGCGTCTCCTCCATGAGCCTGGCTGCGCGTCCGGCAGTGAACCGCGATGGCTTTAGCGCCGGCCTGCTCCGCTATTTTCGCCACATCAAGAATGACGATACTCTGGGCATCCCATCCCAGCCTGGTTTTGACGGTCACAGGCAGGCGGGTGGCTTGGACAGTGGAACGGACGATTCTCTCCAAACGGGGCAGGTCTTTGAGGAGGGCCGCCCCCTGTCCATGGGTAACCAGCTTTTTTACCCAGCAGCCCGCATTGATATCTATAAAATCCGGTCCCAGCCATTCCGCCATCCGGGCGGCTTTTTCCATAGATTCTTCCATGCCTCCAAACAACTGAATGCCGATGGGGCGTTCTTCTTCCGTGATTTGGATTTTTTGAATAGCCTTAGGGATGTGGCGGATGAGGGCTTCACTGCAGGTAAACTCTGTATAAACAACATCGGCTCCCAGCCGTTTACAGATAATCCGGAAAGCCGTATCACTCACGTCCTCCATGGGGGCCAGGAGAAGGGGCTGTTCGATATCAATGGCACCGATCTTCATAGGACAGAATTATATATGAAATTCCCGTAAATGTAAATCGATTGATTTCTTTTCTATTACTAAGTATACTGTAAAAAATAATAGAAGTGCAACTTTCAGGTAGGATTTAAGGAAAAAACAATGAGGGCATCTACCCTGTCTATAGTTGAAGGCATTAAAACTATTGGTGTTGGAAAGAGAGGCAATAGAGCCCTCAGCGCGGAATTGGCGCTGGCAATTTTTGATGAGCTAAAAACGGAGGATATCCCTGAAGTTGTCAAGGGGGCTTTTTGGGGAGCCCTCGTTATCAAAGACATCCTATAAAGAGTCAAGGTAAAAATTAGGTTGTCAAAGAGCAGTAAAACGATCTTTCTCAGGCCGGCATAAAGACGCGTGACGGGTTGTAAGATTCACCGGAATGCAGCATGCTCAGGCAAAGGTGGGCCAGTTTTTTAGCGACGCAGATAAGAGCTTGTTTTGGTTTTTTGCCTTGAGAGATTTTGCGATCGTAAAGAGCTTTTAGCTGGGGATTATGTTTTAAGCAAGCGACAGCGGCGATGTAAAGGGCGCGGCGGATGTAGTTGGGGCCGCGTTTGGAGATGATGTTGTCGCGTCGAGTTTCGCCGGACTCGTAGATTTTCGGGAAGAACCCGATGTAACCGATGAAACTTTTGCCGTCCGGATAAGCACTGCCATCGGCGCCAACGACCGAGAGGATGGCGGCCAGGGTTTTGGGGCCAACGCCGGGGATGGATAGCAGATTGGCGCCTGGGAAGCTATGGGCGTCATCGGAGTTTTGCGGCGACAAGATGTCGTCGATTCTTTGGTCGAGTTGGGCGATCGACTGATGCAGCGTTTCGACGTGAGTGAGAAGGATATTGAGATTCATGCCGCGGGCGTCTTTAGCGCGGCCGGAATATATTGAATTTTTAGCGGTTGCGATGAGCGTTTGGATTTCAGCGATATTAAAATTATTGCCTTGAATGTGACGAACGATTTTTTCGATGTTCTTTGTTTTGGCTTCGGCCAGATGTTTGGCGGTCGGATAAGCCTTAAGGATGGCCAGCGATGCGATGGAGAACGGGTTTTTGATGGCCGTTTTTTCGTATTCCGGGAAAAGCAGGCCTAATAACGCGTGGGTCTGCCGTTCAAAGCTCTGGCGATTGGTCACGAGTTGGTGCCTGAGCTTGACGATCTCGCGCAGGACCTGGATGGTTTCCTCGGGGATGTAGCTGGCGGCATATTCGCCGGAGCGCAACAACCCGGCGATGACATAGGCGTCGATGTCGTCGGTCTTGGCCTTAAGGCGCAGAGCTTCGCGGAATTTGTTGGTCTGGTGTGGATTAAGAACGATGACTTTGAACTTTTGTTCGGTCATAAAACAGTAAAGGTTCTCCCACCAGATGCCGGTGGCTTCAATGCCGATGAGAAGTCCGTCGGGTTGGAGGTTGAGTTCTTTGATTCGTTCCAGCAATTTAGCAAAGGCCTGTTGGTTGTTGTCGAGCGTGAATGGTTTTGCGGCCTTTTCTCCGTCGTTGTCTAGAAGGACATAACGGGAAGTTGCTTTTGAAACGTCGATGCCAAGGTAGTTCATGGGTGTCCTTTCGTCAGGTGGTTGTTTTTTTCAGTAGGGAGGGTGTTCCTGCAGCGTCTGACCAAATGTATCCTGGGATATGAATGGTAGGCCGATGTCAACCGGTCCCCATAGCATCCTTAATCAACATTCCCAGTCAGATCGCAGGAAGCAACAGTCTTTTTTCAATGGTCGGCTAATGCCGCCATAGGGAGGATCGCAAGATGTCCCCCTACGGAAATATAGGTTAAGTTTATCAGAAATTTCCTCACCGGTATATCAGGTGAGGATAATACCAGGGATTACGGAAGAAGAAAAAATATTGGAAGAGATTTTTGAGGCGGGAGTCTTTAAAGATTCTCAGAAGCTGGCCGAGGCCGTTGCCCCGGATGCCCCTCGATTTGTCCAGGAGATTTGTGCGCGGCTTTTGCGTCAGGAGACCTTAGATCAAAAGACCTCCAGGCAACTGGGGAATTTTCTTTTTTCGGATAGCGCGGGAGATGCCGCCAGGGGCATGGCGGCCAGCATCTTGCGTGTGCGTTATGAAACGGCGCAAGAATACGCAGGGCTCCTGGAAAGCTTACAAGAGACTATTGAAGGTTTTTTTTGTGAGGTGCCGGAAGGTGATCCGATTGTTCAGATTGCCGAACCCTTTGACGGCGTGGATCAGTCTTATATGGTGACACCCCTCTTGGCCCGGCACGTGCAGATCTTAGGGTATCGCGTGGTCAGTCTCGTCGGGCGTAACAGCGGCCCAAAGTTCGGCAACAATTTGCTGGACGTGGCGGAAGGTCTGCAGGCGCAGTTTTTGAAAAGGAACGTGGATTTGAAATGTCCCAAACCGGATTACGGATGGTATATTCACCAGAAAAATTTGTCTAGGGGCATGGACAGGTGGGTAGAGTTGAGACTACAGATTATCAAACGGCCGTTTTTAGCGACCTTGGAGCGGTTTGTGAATCCGGTTCGCGCCCAGATGATCATCGCCTCCGCCTTTCATCCGCCGTATGCTGAAAAAATGGTAACCGTTGGCGAAGGGGCGGGTTATTCAGGAATTATTATCGTTCGTAACGGCCTGGAGGGAACGCTGGCTTTTCCGTTGCTGCGAAGCGTAAAGATTTTATGTTCAGTCCGAGGCAGGGATGGAAGTTATCGGCGGCAGGAATTGGAATGGAATCCCCGGCAGTCCCTGGGGGCGCGGATAGAGATGGAAGAAAAGCTCACGGCCCCTGCTCTTGAAAAAAATGTTCAATTGATTAAAGAGTATACGGCTCATGGCCGTAGCGGCCATGAGCCGTTTGATTGGCGTATAAAAGCAACGTGCGAGGGGATTCAACAAGCCATGGGGTGGATTAACGAACAGCATGTCTCATAAACCAACAGTTTCTTTCTATACCCTGGGCTGCCGCTTGAACCAAAGCGAAACAGCCGTGTTGGAGCGCAGTTTTGAGGCGAAAGGGTTTTCTGTGGCCGCGGAAGGCCATCCTGCGGATATTGTTATTATTAATACCTGCACTGTCACCGAAAACGGTGATACGGACACCCGCCGATTGGTGAATAAGGTCAATCGTTTGAACCCTCATGCCCGCATTGCCCTGATTGGCTGTCAGGCGCAGGTGCAGAAGGAAAGGCTGCTTGCCCTGCCGAATGTCCGCTGGGTTGTCGGCAACGCCAGGAAGATGGATATGGTCTGCATTGTTCAGGAGGAGAACGAGAATGGCCGGCGGCTTATCACGCCGCCTATCCCCCGGGAGAGTTTTGCTCTTCCCGCGGCGGGCATTGACCGCAGGCATGCGCGGGCCAATATTAAGATTCAAGACGGCTGTGATTTTTTTTGTTCGTTTTGCGAAATCCCTTATGCGCGCGGCCGGGCCCGCAGCCGTAAATTTGACAACATTTTATGGGAGGCCGAGGCTCTCGCCTCTGCCGGGCATAAAGAGCTGGTTGTAACAGGAATCAATGTTGGCACTTATAGTGATAAGGGGCACGGTCTTCTCGACGTGATTGAGGCCTTGGAGCAAATAGCCGGCTTAGAGCGTATCCGTATTTCTTCCATTGAGCCGACGACAGTTCCCGGGGCATTACTCAAAAAAATGGCCGGCAGGACAAAATTATGCCGGCATCTGCATATGCCGCTTCAAAGCGGAAGCGATAAGACTTTAAGAGAAATGAAAAGGCGGTATTCGGTTCAGGAGTTCAAAGATTTTATCCGTAAGGCCGTTAGGATGGTGCCGGGAATTTGTATCGGTACCGATTTGATTGTCGGCTTTCCCGGCGAGACTGAAGAGGATTTTGAGGCATCCGTTCAGTGTTTGAAGGAAGAGCCGATTCATTACGCCCATGTTTTTAGTTATTCGCCGAGGAGTTCGGCCAGAAGCCGTCAATTGCCGGCCCCTGTGCCGCAAAGGGTTGTTCAGGAGCGCAGCCGCCTCCTGCGTGATTTAAGCGGACGCAAGAGAAGAGTTTTTTATGAATCACTTATAGGCACGCGGCAAAAAGTCCTTTTCGAGCAGAAGAAAGAAGGGCATTGGATCGGAGTGACGGACAACTATGTCCGCATGCGTGCTCGCTCTGAGCGTCATTTAGCCAATCAATGGATGGGGGTTGATCTCGCGGAGATAGACGGCCAGGCTGTCAGGGGTGTGTTGTCTGCGGCTGGTTGAGGGGGAATAAAGGAAATTTATGACAGAGAAGGAAAACACTCACGTGCCGGCGCGCGAGGTGTGCGTCACCTATGGCCGCAATACCGTGATGAATAAACAGGTTGTCTCGCTTATCCGGGAGCTTGGCATTGAGCCTGTTGTTATGCAGGATAAGAAAAATGCCTCCCAGCCTTTAGCGCAATTTTTAACCGAACACCCCTCTATCGGCTTTGTGGCGGCGATTCTCTCCGCCGATGACTTTGTGTATCCCAAAGAAGGCAAGCCCGGCGAGGCGCTTTTGCGCTCTGATCAAAAAGTGGTTTTTCATCTGGGATTTTGGATCGGGAAACTCGGCAGGGAACGCGTCTTGGCCCTCTATTATGATCAGAGAAACTTTCGCCGGCCGACGGATTACTTTGATGCGATTTACATGCTGTTAGATAAAGAGGGGCTGTGGAAGAAAGAGCTGCTGAGCCGTTTAAAGCAAAGCGGTTTTTCTCCGGCCGTTGAATGAATATTCCCGATAATTCTTTTTGCTAAAAAGACGCAGCATGTTATTCTTTTGAATACCCCGTCCGCCTTAGGCGGACGGGGAGCTATGGAAGGCTTCGTTTTAATTGAGCATGAGAAGATATAAAAAGGGCTTTACGTTAGTTGAGATTATGATTGTCGTCGGCATTATCGCCCTCATATCGGCTTTAGTGCTTCTGCCGAATGTCCTGCGCAGCCGTCTGAATGCCAATGACGCCTTCGCCCAGGCCACCTTGAAGACGATCAGCAATGCCTTGGAGAGTTATTTGGGTGAGAACAGTGCCTATCCCGCGGACATCAATACCCTTCGCACGGCCACACCGCCCTATTTAAATAGTGATTATTTTGACACCGCCCCGCATAACGGTTTTACCTTTGAGGCAACGGCTTTGGCCGACTATTCTTATCTTATTACGGCCACACCCATCAGCGCCACCCAGGGGACGCGCAGTTTTACCATTTCCACAGGCGGGCTTTTGAAATAGGGTTCCCTTTTTTAGGGGGGAGGTTCCTCCAGGAGAGGATCATCGAGAGAATCGATAACGGAATCCTCCCAGCCCTTCATTTGGGCATTCCAGGAACGGATGACGTAGGGGCCGGCGATGATAATAGCTGCCACAAGAAGGATCACAAGAATGCTGTACTCCAGCATGTGCTGGCCGCTCTTGTCTTTCCATATCATATAAGAGAATCGAGGCATGCGAAAAAATCTCCTTTAACATTATAAGTATAAAGCATATGTCAAGATTATTCAATGTGAGAATAAAAGGCGATTAAAAGGCAATTAAAAACAGCAAAATCCCGGAGAATATGTTATACTATTTTTATTTCAGTGGCCATGTATTAAGCCGCCAGGGAATAGTCAACCGATATATGCTCGCGAAAGAAACCTTTTGGATAAGGACGGGTATAATCTCCATCCTTCTAGGGGCATTCGTATTTAGCGGCGCCCGTTGGGGATACGCCAATTCCTTGCCTCAAGGGAAAATAAGCCAGGAACCGTTAACAAGCCCGCAGTGCAATTCCTTCACCTTTGATGCCACGGCCTCTCGCACTCCCAAAGACAAGCATGTGTCTTTTTCATGGGATTTTGGGGACGGCAAGACAAGCCGTGAGGCCGTGGTCGAGCACACGTTCGAAAAGGCGGGAGATTATACCGTAACTTTATCTGTGAAGGATGACTCAGGATTGGCGTGTGCCCAGGCGTCGCATACCAAGCGGGTGCGCGCGAGTCTTCCCCCTCATGCGGCCTTTGATGCCCCTGAAAAGACCTGTGTGCGTGAAGAGATTTTATTGGATGCCGCGCCCAGTTTCGACGACCACAGCACGGATCTTGCCTACAGCTGGGATTTCGGCGATGGGAGCAAGGAATATAAAAAAAAGAAAATCTCCAAGGCGTATCCGAAAGGCGGCAGTTACAAAATTTCGTTAACCGTGGATGACAATAGCGGTTCCGTCTGCAGTTCGGCAACGGCGCAGAAAATTATTCACGTGAACGAACCCCCCGTCGCCGAGGCTGGAGAAGAGGTCATGCTCCAATGCGTCCATGAGGGGGAGGATTTGACCGTTACGCTGGATGCGTCCAAATCGGTGGATGCCAATAATGACGCCTTAACATACCAATGGGATTTCGGCGACGGAGAGAAGGGAAGCGGTGTTCAGGTGACGCACGCTTACGCGCAGATAGGCAATTATGATGTTAAGCTGGTCGTCAGCGACAACACGCCTTTGGGCTGCGGGACAGGGGTTGATTTTGTCACGGTGAGACTGAATAAAGCGCCCAAGGCCGATGCCGGGGAAGATATGACGGCCTGCGTGAATGATGAAGTGGTCTTGGATGGGACACAATCGTATACCGACCGTAAAGGGACCCTGGATGGCCGGTGGTTCTTCGGAGACGGCCAGTCGTCCGAAGGCTTGAAGGTAACGCACCGCTACCGGAAGGCCGGGACATATCAGGCCGGCCTTGTGGTCGAGAACAGGCTTAATGCGATGTGCCCGCCCTCGAGGGATGCGCGGACGGTAACGGTCAACTCGGCCCCTGAGGTCGCCATCCGCTCCCTCGACAGGGTCTGCGCGGGTGATTCAGTCCAGCTGAGTGCCTCAGCCATTGATGACGAGGGGGATTCCCTGGAATATTACTGGAACTTCGGCGACGGGAGCATGTCCAAAGACGGGCCTCAGCTGACGCATACCTATGCGCAAGGGGGCCGTTACAGGGTCAGTGTCGTTGTAGACGACGGCGCCGGGACCGCGTGTTCGACGGCCACCGCCATGAAATACGTTAACGTCAATACCCCCCCTGTTGCCGATGCCGGGGCGAATCTGTCTTGTTGTGTCGGAGTGGAGGCGGACTTTAATGCCGAGTCTTCCGCGGATCCCGACGGGGATACGTTGGCCTATAGCTGGGATTTCGGCGACGGGACCAAGGCGGCAGGGATAAAGGCAAAGCATATTTATCTCCAGCCCGGCGCGTTTGATGTCCTGTTGACGGTGGAGGATGGGGCAGGGACTTCCTGCAGTACTTCCACGGCGGGCTTTACGGCCATGGTTCATGATAAGCCGGAGGCGGTCATAAAAATAAAATGAATATTTAAGGAAGGGGACGGCATCTTTGAGGAGCGTATCCATGGACATAGGGTCTTTTGAGATTCTCGAGAAAAAAGTTATTATTCGTCTGCAGAACCGCGTCTGCGAGACGGCGGATGAATTGTTATCCAGCGCCCTGTTCAAGGAGATACTCCTGAGAGGCATCTCTGTGCTGAAGGAGAGGGGGTCGCGTCTTTTGAAAATTTTTGGCAAAGACGAGATGGATGAGTCGGGCGTTGACCTTCTGATTCAGACGCTGAAGTTCTTGACCAAGATGCGCCGGGATCTGGTGGTGAAGGTCGTCCGTGGGTCAGAGGTATTTTTTAGGGATCCGGATCTTTTTAATGATTTCGTGGAATACGTATATAACTACTGGCGCAGCTTTGACCGTTTTGTCATTTGTGATTCTCAAGGAAGCGACTTGGATAAGAGGCCCTACCGCACGTTTCATACGACGATTGAGCAGATCACGCATCTGGTGCGGGGGATCTACAGGGATGTTCAGGAGAATATCACAGGCAATCATCCGCGTGTCTACCGCCAGGTAGGGGCCGGGGCCGAAATCTCGGCCATTTCGATTATGCGGGACATCCCGTTTCCGACTAAAGTTTATGAGAAGCTGAACGGCATCCCGATCATCCGGCAGGTGCTGCTGTATCCACCGCTGATCCTGGATCCCCCAATGAATAAGCGTAGAGGCAGATTCACCCGTGTCCCTGAGAATCCGCTTGAGGCGGTTCATATCGACAAGGGGGAGTGGTTATGTTATCCGGCAAAGGTCGGGCAGTTGATTGTCCTTATTTATTTCCAGAAGAAATTCTTTGAGCTGGGATTTTCGCTTTGCAACCTGTTTCAATTGGCGGAAGACGAAGACCTTCAGCACAAGCCTGATGCGGTATACGCCTTCGGCGTTACGGATAACCAATTGGACCATTTCGGGGATTTCCCGACGGTTTTTTATGATGATACGGCCAATGACATGCTCGTGGGCGCTGTCCCCAACCGGGACGAATTCGGATATTTCGGCTATCTCAAGAAAATGGTCCTCACCCTGCACAATATCAAGGTTTTGAAAAAGGGGAATCTCCCTTTTCACGGGGCATTGGTCAAAATTATCCTCAAAGGCAGCCGGGAGGCGACTCTTCTTTTTTTTGGTGATACCGGCGCCGGCAAGTCCGAGACCCTGGAGGCCCTGCGGGAGCTCGGTTACAAACATATCCAGGATGTCATTGTCATTGCCGATGATATGGGGTCTCTCCATATAAATCCTGCAGGAGAAATTATCGGCTATGGGACGGAAATCGGCGCCTTTTTAAGACTCGACGATTTGCAGCCGGGGTATGCCTTCGGCCAGATCGACCGGGCCATTATTATGAGTCCCAATAAAATTAATGCTAGGATCGTTCTGCCTGTAACGACTTATGAAAACGTCATGAAGGGGCACAAGGTGGATTTCATCTTGTATGCCAACAATTATGAAGACATCGATGAGGAGCATTCTATTATCGAACGTTTTTCTTCGGCAGGGGAGGCGTTGAAGGTCTTTAGGGAAGGGGCCGTCATGAGCAAGGGCACCACAACAAGCCAGGGGATCGTGCATTCTTATTTTGCCAATATCTTCGGACCGCCCCAGTATAAAGAGCTTCACGATCCACTGGCGGAAAAATATTTTAACACCTTTTTTGATGCCGGTCTGTGGGTCGGTCAGATGAGGACGCGCCTGGGGCTTCCCGGCTGGGAGAGAAAAGGCCCGGAAGAGTCTGCCAGGGAATTGCTGAGAATCATTCAAAACAACTGGAGGGATGCCGGGAGGAATCGATGAAGAATGTGATTAAACATCTGCGGCTGTATATTTTCCGAGGGATGCTGGCCGCTATCCCGCTGGGATTGTCCTATTTTGTGGTAAAGTTTTTTTATATCGCCATTGACCGCAAAGTTATAAACCTCGTCGATCAGTTTATCGGTTTTCGTATCCCGGGTCTTGGCATACTCATCGTTCTTATTGCGCTGTATCTTGCGGGTCTTTTGGCGAGTAATATTATCGGGAAGCGGTTTTTCGGTCTCCTGGAGAGGATATCCGACCGGATCCCTCTTATCAAAACCACCTATCAGGTGGGCAAACAGCTTTCTTTTACGCTTTCGCTGCCGGAAAAGGAAGTCTTTAAGCGGGTTGTTTTAACTGACTATTTTCGTCCCAGTGCATGGGTGATAGGATTTGTCACCGGCACCGTTTTAGATAATAAAACGAATGAAAAGCTCCTTAAAGTTTTTGTCCCCACCGTTCCTAATCCCACTTCAGGGATACTGGTTATTCTGAAAGAATCTCAGACTGTTGATCCGCACTGGAGCATTGAAGAAGCCATGAAGCTTGTGATCTCCGGCGGCATCATCGGCCCCGACCAGATCGGTAATTCTTAGACAGCGGAGAAAAGGCTTTCATGGAATCCAAGGAATCGCAGAAAACCATCCGGACATTTGCCCTGGCCTCTTTCCTGAATGATATGGGTTCGGATATGATTTATCCCGTCTGGCCGTTATTCGTCACAACTGTTTTGGGCGCTCCTATGGCGGTACTTGGATTTATCGACGGGCTGGGGGAGGCTATTGTCTCCATATCCCAGGCCGTTTCGGGATACCTCTCGGACAGGATACACAAACGAAAAATTTTTATCTGGCTTGGATATGGATGCGGGGCATTGTCCCGGATAGGCTATGCGTTGACAGCCGCGTGGCCCCTTTTGATCCCTTTCAGGATTTTGGACAGGGCTGGCAAGATCAGAAGCGCGCCCCGGGATGCCATCATCGCGGACGTCTCTAGTCCCCAGGACATGGCCAGGAGCTTCGGCTTGTTGAGGTCCATGGATCATCTGGGCGCCGTCTGCGGGATTCTCATCTGTATTTGGCTTATCAACAACATCGGTTACAGGAATTTGTTCCTGCTGGCCGCGGTCCCTTCAGCCGTCGGGGCTTGGATGATTTTTTGCGTCATCCGGGAAGGACAGCCATCCGGCACCAAGATTTATAAAGGTTTCTCTGTCCGGAATTTGGATCGTGATTTCAGGTTGTTTCTTTTGTTGAGCGCCCTTTTTGCATTGGGCTCTTTCAGCTATTCCTTCCTGCTTATCTTTGCGAAAAGATTCGGTTTTCAGGAGGCGTTTGTCCCTGTTTTGTATCTGATATTTACCGTTTTTGCCGCTCTTTTTTCCCTGCCCTTTGGGAGGCTGGCGGACAAAATAGGGAGGAAGGCGGTCCTTTGTATGTCTTATTTGTTTTGGGTCGGGGTATGTTTGATTTTTATTCTTTATCAGGGGTATGGGACGATTGTCTTCGGGTTTGTTTTGTATGGCCTGCATAAGGCGGCCCTGGAGCCGGTGCAAAAAACCCTTGTTGCGGAGCTTGCCCCGAGGGAATACCGCGCCAGCGGCCTGGGGGCGTTTCAGATGGTGATCGGCTTGTGTGCGCTGCCGGCCTCTTTTGTCGCCGGCCTGCTTTGGGATAAAGTTCATATCTGTGCGCCGTTTTACCTTTCTTTGGCGCTCACGGCCGTATCCATTGTTCTTTTGATGGGGGTCAAAGAGAAAGGGGCGATGGAGGACACTACGGGAGTGTCTTAAGAGAAGGACGCTAAAGTGAATATGGACTGGGAAAAAAGTGTTGAAGAGAAATTTAAGCGCCTGCTTGAAAAAGTTCCAGTTTTCCTGCGCGGTATGGCTGAAGAAAAGGTATCCCGGAAAGCGGAAAGTCTCGCCGGAAAAGAGGGGCGGCCGCAGGTGACGGAAAAAGATATGGTGGATGCCTTCTTCGCGGAGACGCCCTTTGGTTTCCACGGTCCGATGAAAAACGACATGAAGGATCTCGGCATCGATTATACAAAATACGGGCATGTTCGATGACTCCTAATACCATGTGATGATTTTGGGGATATTGAATGCGGGAATTATATTAGTTGACAAAACAGGGGAAATAGCGCATACTTTCTCCAGAGTAAAACGTTAAAGAAGTGATCTTAGACCGCAAGGTAGAAGCAATTACTTTGCGGCTTTTTTTATTTGCCTCTAAAGTTCTTGGGGGTAATGATATAAGCCGCCATTTTACTCAAATCTTGGAAAAGGAGGTAACACAGTTATGGCAAGAGGAAAAGTAAAGTGGTTTAGCGACCAAAAGGGTTTTGGCTTTATTACTCCGGAAAACGGCAATGATGTATTCGTACATCACAGCGCGATCCAGGGTGAAGGCTACAAATCATTAGCTGAAGGACAAGAAGTTGAGTTCGAAATCACTAATGGACCTAAAGGCGACCAAGCCCAAAACGTCGTAAAGGCGTAAACACAATGAACAATCGGCCCGGAGAGAAATCTCCGGGCCTTTGTTTTTTAAACAGTGGTCCCCCGCAAACATCAGTCCAAAGATTTTGAGATCCTCTATGAAAACAAAGACGTTGTCGTCGGCAATAAAGCCGCGGGGTCTTTAGCAGTCGCCGCGCTGTGGAATAAAGAGGATACGGCCCGCGCCACCCAAAATCCCGGTGACACCAAAATAAAACTTCTTGCGGTTGAGTTAAAAGAGCCCGGGAGCAAATAACGGAGAAAAACAATAATTGACTTTTTTTACCCAATAGGATATATTAGTCAATACAATGATTAACCGCAATATTTTAAATAAGTTACAACAAGAATTAACCCGACCAGAAATTCTTATCCTTTTGGGGCCTCGTCAAGTCGGAAAAACCACCCTTCTTAAAATGCTTCAAAATTATGCCCAGGGGGAAGGACACCCGACAGCCTTTTTTGATCTGGAGCAGCCTGGAATTTTGGTCGATTTTAACCGCCCGGATAAAGAAATTATTCAGAAAATTGTCGGATCAGGAAAAATCATATTTATCGATGAATTTCAGTATGTGGCTAACATCTCAAAAATTTTTAAAGCCATTTTCGATTCGGGCAAAAAAATCAAAATAATCTGCTCCGGCTCATCCTCACTGGAGATCCATAAACATTTAAAAGAGAGTCTGTCTGGCCGAAGATTTTTATACCGCATTTATCCGCTAACTTATGGTGAATTGAAGGCCGGTATGAAGGACTACCCTTTGGAAGATTATCTGCGATTTGGCGGCATGCCGGGATTAACCCAAACTGATTCGGCTGAAAGAAAACAGCAGATTTTAAACGAACTCCTTGGAAGTTACATCTTAAAAGACGTGAAATCACTTCTTAAAGAAGAGAACATCCGCGCATTCAATCATTTGCTTTACCTTTTGGCGGAAAATCAAGGAGCAACAATCTCAGTAAACTCATTGGCTAATGAGGTGGGGATGAGTTCCAAGGCTATTAACCGTTATCTCGATATCCTCGAACAAACATATGTCAATTACCGGATTTACAGTTATTCGAAGAACCTGGGGAATGAATTAAAGAAATCCTGCAAAACTTATTTGTATGACCTCGGAATTCGCAATGTTTTGCTGAAGGATTTTTCTGGATCTGATAGAAAGGATTATGGAATTATCCTTGAATCCTTTGTTTTCTTGAAACTTCAAACGATGCTTCAACCCAATATTGAAATCAAATTCTGGCGGACGAAAGATGGAGGAGAGGTCGATTTCATATTGCTTAAAGACCGCAAACCCATTCCCGTTGAAGTCAAAACCAAGATTGAAAAATCGGAAGTCCCTGCAGGACTTAAACGGTTTCTTACCCGCTATCCTGCGGTTCAATCAGCTTACGTGATCAATGCATTACTGAATGATCAAATTAATTTTAATAAGTGTCATATTCACTATCTTACATTCGACCGATTTGCAAAAGATTTTCAAATTTAGGTGAATGTGGATCTGCGGCTGACCCGGATACAAAAGATTAATAGAATAGCTACTGAATTCTACCGTGAGAATTTCGGTAGAGAAAAAAATAAGAGAGACGACAGTCATATTTTGGAATCCAACAATAAAAAAACTTTCACCATAGAAACATACGGCTGACAACTGGACGTTATGTCAGGCGATGATGCAAAGGATCGCCGAGGCGCTCACGAAAATAGAATGACCTTCAAAGAAAATCCGCTAAACCCACCAAGACTCTTTTGTACCAATTCACTTCTACTACAATATTGTTATAAAACTAAATCGTTTATCAGAATATAATTATGAGTTGAAATTTATTAATAAATAAGTTATACTACATAATCATGGAAAAGGAAATTTATACATCTCTTCAAATACGGGAAGTTTTTCATCTGGAATTCCTGCGCTGGTTCGGCCGCAAATTGGCAAGTGACAATTATTGCCTTAAAGGCGGGGTCAATTTGCGATTTTTCTTTAAAAGCATCCGTTATTCGGAAGACATGGATATTGACATCATCGGTGCCCGTGTGGATAAGGTCAAGAAGACGGTTATGGATATCCTTTCCGTCCGCGGGTTTTCCGACAGCCTCAAATCCTTCGGGATCGAGAAAGTTGTGCCGCCGGATATCACAAAGGCCAAGCAGACCGAAACTACCCAGCGGTTTAAAATCCACCTCCTGACTTCAGCCGGGGAAGACCTGTTCACCAAGATAGAATTCTCAAGACGCGGAATGAAGGGAACGGCCCTTGTCGAACAGGTCGCGGCCTCGGTGCTGCGTTCTTACAAAATGGCTCCGCTTTTGGTTGCGCATTATGGTGCGGGTTCCGCTGTCATACAAAAGATCCACGCTCTGGCCCAAAGGTCTGTTTTACAGGCCCGTGATATATTTGACCTGTTTTGGCTCAGTTCCCAATGTGAGGGAACGGCTTTGGGGGAACACGTCAGCAAAACTGTTCTCAAAACAGCCGATGACAATATTTTTCAGGTAGGGTTCACCCAATTCCGGGACACGGTTGTCGACTACCTGGGAGATGAAGACAAAAAGGCTTATTCCTCACCAGAGGTGTGGGATGAGATCAAATTGAAAACGGCACATTTTCTTGAAGAGCTGAAAAATGAAAAAAAATAATTCTCCCAACATCATGGTTTCCATCAAAAAACTCGGGCGACCGGTCTTTACGACCCATGAGATGATAGCGATCTCCGGTAAATCGGCTTCTACCATCGTTCAAAGTTTAAACCGTTTGGCGAATCAAGGCCTGATCATCAAGATTTACCAGGGCGTATGGGCAGAACCAGGGCCAAAAACTCTTTCACCTTTTGAAGTCATTCCTCACTTATTCCCACGTCAGCGTGTTTATGTCTCCTTTATCAGTGCACTTCATCTGCATGGGATTCTGGAACAGATCCCTCAGGTGATCACTTTGGCGTCAACCGCGCATACAAACACCATTCGTACCAAAGCAGGAACTTTCTCCATCCACCAGATCGATCCGGCAATCTTTGACGGGTTTGACTGGTATAAGGGAGAAGGGAGCTTTCTGATAGCGGAACCGGAAAAAGCGCTCATCGACAGTCTGTATTTGTCCAGCCGCAAGAAAAAGCAGTTTGGCCACTTCCCGGAACTACATTTCCCATCGGAATTCAGCTTCACCAAAGCGGTAAAATGGGTCAAACGTATTCCGGAAGAGAAAATCCGTATGTATATTTTAAAAAAACTCGAAGGGTTGAAGAGAAAATAAGAAATCAAAATGTGAGGACAAGAGTTGAAGACATTTCAGCAGTTTGAGAAGGCAATTAAAAATATTCCGACGACCACCTCCTGGTATTTGGCGGATTTGGGCGAGGCGCGAGGGAAACAGGAGCTTTTTACCAAGCAATCGCCTCAAAAGCTAAAGGTGTTGCGCGAGCACGCCTTAATTGAAAGTGCTGTTTCCTCGAACCGAATCGAGGGCGTGACCGTTAATCAGAAAAGAGTGGGAACGGTTGTTTTTGGGAAAAGGCATCTCAAAGATCGAAACGAAGAAGAAGTTCGCTGTTATCGAACCGCGCTTGATTGGATTCATCGGGAAGGTATAAAGATACCGATTTCCGAGAAGACCATCTTCAAACTTCACGAAATAAGCCGAGGCGAAATTTGGGATGCTGGCAAATACAAAGAAAAGAACGTGGATATTATTGAAAAACTGCCCGGTGGACGGGAGCGAATACGATTTAAAACGGTTGAAGCGTCAAAAACACCTGCTTTTATGAAACATCTCATCGAATCATGGCAGGACACTTTGAAAGAAAAGAACGTCCACCCCTTGATTGCGCTTGCGGCATTCAATCTGGATTTCCTTTGCGTTCATCCTTTCCGCGATGGCAACGGCCGCGTTTCTCGCCTGCTTCTTCTGCTTCAATGCTATTCGCTTGGCTACGAAGTCGGCCGATACATCAGCTTGGAACGGTTAATCGAACAGAACAAGGAGCGTTATTACGAAACCTTGGAGCAAAGCTCCCACCGCTGGCATGACGGCAAACACGACCCGTGGCCCTATATTAATTACCTCTTATATATTTTAAAGATAGCCTACCAAGAATTTGAAAGCCGGGTAGGACAAATGAAAAGCCCGCGCGGCGCAAAAACAGAGCTTGTCGAAGCTGCAATCGCTTCCTTGAATAAAGAATTTGCTATTTCAGACCTCGAAAAAGCCTGTCCGGGAGTAAGTCGGGATATGATCCGCATCGTCATGAATCGTTTAAGAAAAGAGGGGCGATTGAAAATCCTGGGCCGCGGCCGAGATGCTAAGTGGGCGAAGCTCAAATAGGTAATGCCCATATTAATGTGGTAATGAATGTGGTAACATAATGCGCTGGGCTAAATTGATGCAAGCCTGCCCTGCGAAGCCAAACGCAAAAGCCTTTTGGCGAAGCAGGGTACCGTACGACGATTTTGGGGATTTTGAAGATGCTATCTGGTTGCAAACAAGATGGTTGTGGGGCTTGGGTTCAAAGCGCAAACGCGAGATGTGCGAAGAGACCTATAAGCGGCACTAAGTACTGCTGGGCACATTACCCAAAGAAAGACCCTTTTATCTTCGTTATTATTGGATGTATTATAAGCATCCTTTTTAATATTTTCCTGCAAGACCCCTTGGCACAATCTTTTTCAAAGTGCCCCGGTCTGCATTGGGTTGACAAAAATAAACCACTTCTTGAAAAGATAGAGCCTGAAATTGACAAGTTCTCAATAGTGGATAAAAAAACAGGCCGATTTGAAATAATTTATTCCGACAAAGATTCTGGCGTGGATCTTTCCAGGACTAGTTTGAAAGTCAGCTATAAGGACAATCAGCAGTATAAATTGGTAGCCGGTAGATTAGATAAAACTAAGTCGAAATTGTCCCTTAGATTGGATAAAGAACTCCAATATGGGGAATATTTATTTGAAGTTACGCTGATTGATAAAGCGAATAATAAGACAGAATTCAGAAAACCTTTTGTTGTCCGAGAGCCAGAAGATTTAGGGTTTACTGTTAGATATAGCAAATATGAAAATTTTCAGAATAAAGAAATTTTTACCTCTTTTCTCGAGAGGCACAAGGACTTAGCTGATACCTCTGAGCTATTGGTGTTTTATCTTAATGTGCATAACAAGGCTAGCAGCGCACAACTGAGAGATTTATATTTTAGTGTAGATTTCTCCGGTGGCATTATCTTTGAGTGGAAGGATACGGGCAGCGTCGATATTAAAGATGTGAATGCGTATAATCTATTAAAGACACATGATGGAATTAACGAACGAGTTTATGTTAACCAGCGCCTTGTCAATATCGACAGGATTGGTCCGCACGGTTTTTATACAGTAGCCATTTTGGTTGGTAAATATCCTCCTGAAATCGAAGAGAAAGATATTTGGAGAGGCATAGGAATCTACGGACATTATACTTTTGAGGGTTATGGAAGTTCTGAAACAAAGAAAATAAAATTTGAACTACCTATCGATAAAATTGCGCAGGAATAGAACCGTAGGTTATGAAATACACACACGCTAAAATTTCTTATAATCATATGATCAACAATGAGATAACAAAAAAGAAGGTTTTTGTCGAAACCTACGGTTGGCAGATGGATGCGTTATAGGATGACAATGGAAAAGATAGCCAAAGCTATCGTAAAACTAGAATAATCATAGGGTTATGAAAACAGAGCAGAAAATTAGCAAAAGGGTCTTTTACAAAGAAAAGGTTTCACTGTTCAGGGAGCATGCCCTGAAATATCCCGATAAAGAGCTTTTTCCCCTATTCACTGAATGGGCTGATCGGAATGAACTTTATGGTGTTAACAGGCACGAAGTCTGGCGTAGGGCAAGAAGGTTAAGGCAGCCACAGGCTCTCGTGATTAAGGAAGACAGCGAGGAATGGCTGAGGCTCCATGCGGTTCTGGACATCCTGCTGGAAGCTGATCTGGCTCGTTTTGACAGACTGATGGAAGAAAGAGAACAGAAAGCAGGCGGTGAACTGGCGGCAAGCCGTGAACAGAAGGTTCATGGGGTATGCCCGGGCTGGATTTCCT
>Ga0155416_144_pt1 | contig 24421 bp, 31 predicted proteins | sample RifCSPhighO2_02_FD_106384 | JGI IMG/M metagenome (GOLD analysis project Ga0155416, IMG submission 106384) | Omnitrophica WOR_2 bacterium RIFCSPHIGHO2_02_FULL_50_17 | reverse complement strand
CCAATTAGCCGACCGTTATGTAAAAGACCCGCATGAGGTAGTCCGCGTCCATCAAAAGGTGGCGGTCAAGGTCCTCGAGGTGGATTCGGAGCGCGGACGGATTGCCTTAAGTATGAAGAAGGCATGAAATTTTAAGAGGCGAGTTCGTTATTATGCGCATTGCCGTGACAGGATCAACGGGATTGGTTGGAGAGAGCGTTGTGTCGTATTTTCGCAGCGCTGGCTGTCAAGTCACGCGTTTTGTGCGGCCGGGCAAGGGTATGTCTCTTGCTGTGGATGGGGATGTTATCGCGTGGGATCCAGTTTCAAAAAAAATGGACGCCTCATTATTGGAAGGGTATGATGCGGTTATCCATCTGGCCGGAGCCAATATTGCCCAGCAGAGATGGACACTATCCTATAAAAAACTTATCTTGTCAAGCCGTGTGGAAGGAACGCAATTCTTAAGCGAGGTCATATCTAATTTGGAAAACCCACCCAGAGTGTTATTATCCGCTTCGGCTATTGGTTATTATGGGTATATTACTCCACCAACATGCGTAGATGAATCATCAAATATGGGCATTGGATTCCTTGCCGAAGTATGCGAGCAGTGGGAGAAAGCCTCCCAGTCAGCCCAGAGGGAAGGAATTCGTGTCGTTCGTACGCGTTTTGGCGTTGTTTTAAGCCGCAAAGGGGGCGCCTTGGCAAAGATGTTGCCTGTATTCAGATTAGGACTGGGAGGAAAGTTGGGCTCAGGCAGGCAGATGATAAGTTGGATCGCCCTTGAGGAAATCCCAAGGATTATGGAGCACTTGATTCATAAGGAGGATATTTCGGGTCCGGTGAATGTCGTTACGCCGAATCCTGTCTCCAATGAGGGGTTTACAAAAGTATTGGCAGGATGTCTTAACCGGAAGGCAATTCTTCCCGTTCCCTCTTTTATGATTCGCTGGCTCTTGGGGGAAATGGGGCAGGCCCTGCTTTTAGACGGAGCCGCGGTCCTGCCGAAACGGCTCATGGAAAGCGGCTATGTGTTCCGATTCCCGGATTTGGAATCTGCATTAGGGGAGTAGGGGCTTAAAATGATTCAAGATCACACGCGGCATATCGGGATTTTAACCGTTTCTCTCCATATCCCTTCGGCGCAATCTCTGAAGATGAAGAGGTCGGTCTTAAAGAGCCTGAAAGACAGAATCCGTTCGAAATATAACGTCTCGATTGCCGAGCTCGACGGGCAGGACAAGTGGCAGGTGGCGGTCTTAGGGGTCGTCATGATCAACGCGGACAACCGTTATCTCGACGGCTGTCTTAACGATGTCCTGTCTTTTGTGGAAAATTCTAACGAGGCGATTCTTTGCGATCACAAAATTGAATTTTGTTGATTTTATGCTACAATAACGGCGTCCTCTAACCCGAAAAAAAGAACATGTCCTATTTAGTCCTAGCACGAAAATACCGTCCGCAAATTTTTAGTGAAGTGATCGGTCAGGGACATATCACCGATCTTTTGGCCAAGTCCATTCAGTCCAGCCGCATCGCCCATGCCTATCTTTTCTGCGGCCCGCGGGGTATCGGCAAGACTTCCTGCGCGCGGATTTTGGCTAAGTCCCTGAATTGCGAAAAAGGCCCGACCCTTCAGCCCTGCGGTCAGTGTACGGCCTGCGTCGAGATTGCCCAGGGCAGCGGTTTTGATGTCCTGGAGATCGACGGCGCCTCCAACCGCGGGATTGATGAAATCCGCGCCTTGCGCGAGAATGTAAAATTTGCCCCCAGTTACGGACGCTACAAGATTTATATCGTCGATGAGGTGCATATGCTCACGGCCGAGGCCTTCAATGCGCTCTTAAAGACGCTGGAGGAGCCGCCGGCGCATGTCAAATTTATTTTGGCAACAACCGCCCCGTATAAGGTGCCGGCCACCATCATTTCCCGCTGCCAGCGGTTTGATTTTAAGAGGATCCCTGTCGAGACTATTGTCGAGGCCATGGCGGCCATCAGCCGGAAAGAGAATTTGAAAGTGGATCGGGAGGCCTTGTACACCATCGCTAAGGCCGCCGAGGGGAGCCTGCGGGATGCCTTGAGCATTTTGGATCAGTTGGGGGCATTGAGTGAAGAGGGGATTCGAACAGCGGATGTCTTTTCGATGCTGGGGCTTGTGGAGACTGAGCTTTTATTCGAATTGACAGAGGCCTTGTGTGAGAAGGATTGCTCCAAGGCCTTGGAAGTTTTGGAGAAGATTACGGACAAAGGAAAAGATATCCGGCAGCTTAGCAAAGACCTGATTGAGCATTTCCGTAATCTCATGGTGATTAAGGTAGGCGGCAAGGCCCTGGGGCGTCTCGTGGATTATCCTGTGGCAATTAAAGAGATGTATCTGGCACAATGCCGGAAATTTTCGCTCAATGAAATTCTTAAGGCTATGGATATTTTGATTGAGGCCCAGGAGACCGCCCGCATTACCGAGACAAGCCGTATGCCGCTGGAGGTGGCCTTTGCCAAGATAACCTACCGGCCGGAATTTTGGGGCGGCCGTGCCTGTGCGGATACAGAGGCCATTCCCTCGACGGGACAAGGTTCTCAGCCTGCCGTTTCTATGCCGACGCAGGAAGTGAGGCCGTCGTCAGACCCCGCCGAACCCGGCGGGGCCGTCGGTCCTTCGCCGGCGGCTGTCCTGAAAAGCAAAAATGGAGAGACAAAGATATCCGTCGAGGATGCTGCGGAAGCCATGCCGGATGAGACGCTGCAGGTAGAGACGGTTCCCATCAAGGAACACGAGGCCGCTGTTTGTGTTGAAGTCCTGGACATAGAAAAAATTAAGAGGTGCTGGGATACCCTCACTCATGCCGTGAGCCGCGAAAAGATGTCGGTAGCGACTTACTTGCAGGAGGGGGCGCCTATCGTTTTCAAGGATTCCAGGCTGGTGGTCGGTTTCCCCAAAAGATGCGCATTTCAACGTGAGGCCTTGGAAGACAAGGGCAACGTTCAGATAGTAGAAAGGGTATTCTCCGAGAAGATGGGGGCAGCCGTCATTGTCCGCTATGAGATTGTTGATGCGTATGAGCCGCAGGAAGAGGAGAAGCTTGTTAGGGAAACTTTAGAGACCTTCCGGGGGAAGGTTGTCAGCCGGTGGCATAATGAGTAAATTGACCATAATACGACCCCATGAGTTATCCAAAGTTAATTGAGAATTTAATTGCACAATTCTCTAAGTTCCCCGGCATCGGCCGGCGCAGCGCTGAGCGCATGGTCTTTTGGGTCTTGAATCATCCTCAAGAGGAGGTCGAGGCCATGGCCAAGAGCCTCCTTGCCCTTAAGGAGGGATTGCGATTTTGCCGCCTGTGCAATAATTTAAGCGATACAGAGATCTGCCTAGTCTGCAGCGATACCAGCCGCGACGACGCTACCATTTGCGTCGTCGAGGAGCCGAAAGACGTTTTAGCCATTGAGCGCACAGGTTCCTTTAAGGGGCATTATCATGTTCTTTTAGGGGCAATCTCTCCGGCTGACGGCCGCGGGCCTGAAGATTTGAAGATTCAGCATCTCTTAAATCGTGTCCATGCCCAGAACATCAAAGAGGTGGTGATTGCCACCGACCCCGATAATGAAGGGGAGATGACCGCGCTTTATCTGACTAAACAGTTAAGGCCGACGGGTGTAAAGATAAGCCGCATCGGGCTTGGGATTCCTGTGGGAAGTTCCCTCGAATATGCCGACCTCTCGACGTTAAGCATGTCTCTGCAGGCACGCCGCGAGATTACGGACCATCTGGGGTAAGTGGTTTTCTTTCAGGATATCTGAGTGACAACGTGTAGAATATGGCGCCGATGGCTATTTTTAAGTCATTGGCATTGAATGGCTTAAGAAGTGGGACAGCCCCTTCGCGCTCCAGAGAAGCAGCCTTTTCCCGATAGCCGGTAACGTAGAGAACAGGGATACTTAAGGTTTTCTGAATGTGTCTGCCGGCATGAATCCCGTCCGTATGGTCCCCCAGCATGACATCCATGATGACAAGATCCGGTTTCAATTCTTGAGCCTTTTGAATGGCTTCGTCAGCCCTTGAGACGACGGCGGAGATGTGGTAATTAAACAACTGGAGGGTCATCACCATTGTCTCGGCAACGCCGCTATTGTCTTCGGCAATTAGCAAGTTTTTAAGTTGGTTCGCAGGCATAAATCCACCTCTTTCAATTCAAGAGATCGCTTATCTTTGATGTGACCCCCTGTCCTTTCCGTTTTTCCTTGTCTGAGATTTGATAAAAAACCGTTCCAATGGCTACTGTCAAGTCATTGATCTGAAAGGGTTTCACCAGAGGTACTTTCCCCTGTTCTTCCAACAGGACGGCCTTGTCACGAAAGCCTGTAATATAAATAACAGGGATACTCAACTCTTTTTCGATATGCTGACCGGCCTCTATCCCATCGATATCGCCTTCCAGAACAACATCCATAATGACGAGGTCAGGTTTTAACTCTCTTGTTTTTTCCATGGCGGATTCACCTGTTGAGACTACGGCCAGGATATTAAATTCCAGTTTTTTGAGGGATTTAGCCATTGTCTCGGCAATGGAGGAATCATCCTCGGCAATGACTATATTTTTCATGGCCCTGGCAATCATATAGTTAGACCTCTTCTTATAGTTTTCTAAATAGAAGTATAAACTATATTGGACGCAAAAGCTATTGTCAGGGGAAGAGTTGACAAAATCTTGACATTTTTTTCAGCCCGGGTTGGCGAGGGATGTTTCGATTGTTTCTTGCAACTCTTTGTTAGTGAATGGTTTGTGGAGGACGATCCTTCGGTTGGCCTGCATGGCCGCAGCAACATTGCGGTGGCCGGTCATAAAGATGATGGGGACGTTCATGAACTCTTCGATTTGACGGCTGGCCTCGATGCCGTTGATTGTGCCGTCTAAGACCACGTCCATAATGACGAGATCAGGATGTTTATTGACCGCCTCGTTGACAGCAGCCTCGCCTGTGGAGACGATTCCAACGACATGATAACCCAGCTTCTCCAATACCCCTGTCATGGTCTCGGCAATAGCCGGATCATCGTCTGCAATGAGTATTTTTTTGGAGTGCGAATTTGTCATGGCATTCCTTATGTTGAATGCGGGTAAAGCAGTAAAAGTATAGAACATAAAAGGAGGGCAGGCAATATTTAGATAAAGATTTCTGCGTTGGAGTATGCCGTCGGATCCTGCCTGGTCGGAGTCCCGAATGTATTGACTTTTAGCAGATTTACTGTATAATTCCACTCATTCGCTTTTGCATTTTTCCACCCTTGAAGTAAGGCAGATATTCCCCTGTAGCTCAGCTGGTAGAGCGGGTGGCTGTCAATTTTGGGCATAGCCCAAAATTGACTCCGAGTTCTGGCCGAAAGGATTTCGCAGGAAATCCGAAGGCCGTTTAGAACGAGGAGTCAAGAAGGCAGCTTCCATGGGAAACCGTGGTTGACAAAGCAGGCTAAGTCAGGGAAGCCCTGAGCGGCTTGTGGTGAGCGAAGTCGAACCAAGTCGAAGGGTAACCCTGAGCTAGCACCCCGCCCAAGGCGGGGGGGCAAGTGCAGAGACTATACACCTGCTCCCTAAAATTGAGTGGAGCGAAATTTTATCCCGAGCGTAGCGAGGGAGTTCCGCCAGTTACGGGAAAGAGATAGTCCACTTCCGGTAGTAATATCGGGTTAAGTGTAACCACCATGTCCGAGGTTCGAGTCCTCGCGGGGGAGTGAATTGAGACAACCGGACGAAACGGGGTTGTCGTTTGAAAAAACGCCTCACTCGGCGTCAAGTCTGGGTGAGGCGTTTTGATTATGCCGTGTGTGAGGACTGTTGATCCGATCGCCGGGACAGATAATGAAAAGAAAGGAAATAAGGTGATTTAAGTATGATGAAGCAGAATAACATACAGCAGAAAGCCGCAGGGGGAATAGAATCGGGATTTTTCGGCCTGGGAATAGCGCCGCGGATCCTGGAGATTTTAGACCACATCAAGTTTAAGACGCCCACCCCGATTCAGCTTAAGGCCATACCGCTGGCGATAGAAGGCAAAGACGTCATCGGCATCGCTCAGACCGGAACGGGCAAGACACACGCCTTTGCCATTCCGATGATCCAGAATCTTGCCCAGAAGGAGGGCGTTGCCGTTGTGCTTGCGCCGACGCGCGAGTTGGCCATACAGATTGATGAGGCCGTGCGTGTGCTGGCGCATTCTTTTAAGATGAAGACCGCCTGTCTCATCGGCGGGGCGCCCATGCGGCCCCAGGAAGAGGCGCTGCGCCGGCACCCCTCCATCATCATCGCCACGCCGGGGCGGTTTATTGACCACATGGAGAGCCGTCGTATTATGATCGCGAAGGTGAATATGCTCGTTCTTGACGAGGCAGACCGCATGCTTGATATGGGTTTCGCCCCGCAGGTTGAAAAAATTCTTAAAAACATGACGCGGGAGCGCCAGACCATGCTTTTCTCCGCGACCATACCCGCGGAAATTATGCGGATGATCCATATGTATATGAAACTCCCCGTTCATGTGGAGATCGCGCCCTCAGGCACGACCGCCGAGCATCTGACGCAGGAGCTTTATATCGTAAGGCGCGAGGCTAAGATGAGTCTTTTAAGCAAGGTTTTGGCGCAGTATCACGGTTCGGTGCTTTTGTTTATCCGCACCAAGCACAGCGCTCACAAGATCGCCCGGACGATCCGGGACATGGGGCACCGTTGTGCGGAAATTCATTCGGATAAATCCCTGGGGCAGAGGCGCGAGGCGCTGGAAGGATTCAAATCCGGGCGTTACCGCATTCTTGTGGCGACGGATATCGCGGCCAGAGGCATTGATGTGACACGGATAGAGCTTGTCATTAATTACGACTTGCCGGAAGACGTTGAAAATTATGTCCATCGTGTCGGCCGCACAGGCAGAGCCGGCTGCCAGGGGCGCGCCATTTCTTTTGCCACGCCCGATCAGAGAAACGATGTGAAGAATATCGAGCGGCTTATCCGGATGCAATTGCCCGTCGCGAAACACCCGGAGATTCCGGCGGAGGAATTCAACCAGCCCCAGCGGGTCGCCCAATTTAGGTCTTATCGCCGCGGTTCGGGATTCGGGCATTATCAGGGATCAGGGCACGGCCGTTTTCGCAGGCGATGATTCCGTTTCATCGGCCTCCCTTAAGGAGATGAGCATTCATGACGGGATTTATGTACGAGTTGAGTATTATCGCGGCTATGCTGGTTTTAAACGCCCTTTTTGCGGGGTATGAGATGGCCATCGCCGCTATTTCCAGGTCGAAGCTCTCGCTGTTGGTCAGTCAAAAGAAAAAAGGCGCCGAGGAAGCGGTGTTTATGAAAGAGCGCATGGAGGCAAGCCTCGCGGTGATTCAGCTCGGCATCACATTAGTCGGTGTCGTCGCCGCGGCCACAGGCGGCGCGGGCGTCTCTGAATCCTTCGTTCCGTATCTGAAAGGGGTTTGGGGATTGTCGAATACCTTTGCCGAGATCGTTGCCTTGATTTGCCTGGCCGTTCCTTTAAGCTGTTTTATGATTATTTTCGCCGAGCTTGTGCCCAAAGTTTTTTCTTTAAACAACAAGGAGTGGGTGTGCTTGACTTTCTCGCCGGCTTTTAAGGCGCTTTTTCATTTTGTCTATCCCGTTGTCCGGATTTTCGAGTTTGTTGTCAAAGCCATCCTGCGGCTGGGGAGAAAGAAAGGGACGGTGGAGGTGCAGCCGCCAGGGCTTTGGGAATTGCACGAGCTTAAGGCCGCCATCAGTCTTGCCAGGGCATCCAAACTGATTGGGGCGCAGGAGGAAAAAATCGTTTTATCCGCGGCTCAGCTCTCCGTCCGTCCGGTGAAGGATATTATGATTGTGGCCTCGGACATCTCGATGATTTCGGGCACGAGCACGCTTGCAGAGGCGCTGGTGAAGGCACATCTGGACATGCATACGCGTTTTCCTGTGTGCTCCGGAGAAAATGATCCCCAGACCATCGAAGGGTATATCACCTTTAAAGATATCGTCAATGCCCTCAAAATGAGCCCTTCTGACCCGAGCCTCAAGGGGATTACCCGCGCCATCAAATCTTTTCCCGCCGAGGAGTCTATCTCCGGTGTCTTGGAGCGCATGATAAAAGAGAAGACGCACATCGCCCTGGTTATCTGTGCGCAAACGCAGAAGATTATGGGCATGGTCACTCTGGAGGACATTATCGAGGAACTGGTCGGTGAGATCGAAGACGAGTTTGACCGCCTGCCGGCTTACGTTCATCCTTACGGGACGCAATGGCTGATGGGAGGGGCCGTTTTGATGACGACGGTCGCATCAACGATGGGGGCACAGCTTCCCTTCGAAGAGCGCGGGGAGGGATCGCTTTCGCTCGCCCAGTGGTGCTCCAGAAAACTGAGGAAACCCCTCGGCGGCGGGGAGGTCATTGAGGCGGACGGCATCTCCGTTACGGTGAGAAAGCTGCGGCGCAAAAAACTGGCCGAGGCCATCGTCGCTAAACTCCCATCGGCGTAATTCGTCAGATATCTGACGAATTACGTTTCAAGGCATTTTACCTGCCATTTTTTAAACACGAAAAAGACAGCCCCTACGATGAAGAGAAATCCTACGACGTAGTTCCAGCGCAGTTCTTCCTTAAGATACAGAACGGAAAAAACGCAGAAGACGACAAGGGTAATAACCTCTTGGATGGTCTTTAGCTGGGCGGCTGTGAATTGATAATGCCCGATGCGGTTGGCTGGCACCTGAAAGCAATATTCGGCAAAGGCAATCAGCCAGCTTATGACGATCACTTGAAAGAGGGGAGATTCTTTGAATTTCAGATGGCCGTACCAGGCTATGGTCATGAAGATATTGGATATGGTAAGGAGTATAACTGTTTTCATAAGAGTGAAGATCTGCCAACGCCGACGGAATTAGCTTATGGGGTGCGGGCGGCAGATACCCGTCCCGCCGGCGGCGGGATTTACCCTGATCGGGGGTCTTCCGTTTTCCTAAAGAGGTTTTAGGAATTAGGCGTTTAAAGCTTTACCTCTAAAAAGGCCGGACTTAAACACGGCTGTTACTTGCAGCAACAGCTGTGTCCTGAACTGCCCTGCTGATTCTGGCCGGACTTTGCCTGTTGATTGGCCTGCTCGCCCTGCGTTTTTTGCTGGGACTTCTGCTGGGCGGCCTTTTTGTCTTGTTTTTTGCCGAAAATACCCATTGGAATTATCTCCTTTTTTTATTCTACAGCCTCTTCTGCTTCGATGACTGAGGCAATGTTCTGACCGTTGTTGTTTTTATACTCAACGGATACGATTTGGCCTTGAGCAAGGTCAGAAAGAGTGATCGTCTCGTCCCCGCTTAAGAAAGCGGTATTTTCATCAGCGACGATGGTTATATCCCCGCTGGCCTCATCTTTAACCACCAAAGACGATGTCGCCGCATCCACCGACACAATGGCGCCGGAGACGCTTATGGCCGCTGGTTCAACCGCCTCTTGGGCCCAGCCTGCTGTGGCGACGATTCCGCCGATGAGAAGCCCAAAGGAAACAGCCTTGATGTATCTGTTCATCTGTATCACCTCCTGTCTTTTTGGATTTTAAAGAGAATTTTTTTCGTTGGCATAGGGATATGGGAATTTTTGAATCGAAAAAATAGGGTAAGGTCTTTGGAAGTGCGTTGCCCTTTTTTTCAACAGATGTTGGGGTTAATTATATCGCGAATTGAAGGGCTGTCAATGCAAAGTCTTGTACAAGTGGGAGTCTGTTACAATCCCGGCGCTTCATGAAGGGCTACGGCGTGAAAGGTTTTTCTTTCCTGGAGAGGTTTTTGACGATCGGCTCTTTGAACTCTTTGCGAAGCCGCGGGTATTCCTGCATCTGCCAGAGATATAACTCTTCGTTTGTCTCGGGAACTGTTTGGGGCTCGACATTGCGTTCAAAGGTTTCGCGGAATTCCTCGCGCAGATTTTTATACTCTTCCATCTGCCATAAATAGAGTTCTTCTTTGGTGGAAGGCGGGGTTTTCGATTCTAAATTTCTTCTGTAAACTTCGCGGAAATCCCTGCGCAGGCGGGGATAGTCCTCCGATTGCCAGAGATATTTCTTTTGATTGTTATCGGTCTCGGCGCCTGTTTCGGATGCGAAAGATAACGCGAGGCCGGCGGCGGCCGCCAGGAATATTATTCGTATTGCATTTCTGTATTTTTCCATCAGAGGACCCCTTTCCTTGAGAACGGCCGGATGATGCAACTATAACATACAACTCCCCTTTCTGACAAGGACTTGATTGAAAAAGGCAGAGAGGAGAAATATTCTTTAAAGATTGACAGAATATTAGAATATGCTAATATTCTGTTATTCCAAAGAGACATGATGCGATGAATAGACAAGAAGACCTGAAGACTTTTGCTCCCGCCGCCCGGATGCTCAAATTTATGGCGCATCCCTTGCGCCTTGCCATCATCAACGACCTTCTGCTAGAAAGACAGCTTTCCGTGGGCCAATTGCAGAAACGGCTTAACATTTCGCAGTCCATGACATCCCAGCATTTGTCGGCCTTGAAGATCGCGGGGATTGTGGCCTGCGAGAAAAAGGCCAACGAGTGTCATTACTATATCCAGAACAGGAATATCCTGAAGTTTCTCGAATGTATTCGAAAATGCGTCCAGCGCCACGGTGCTTAGGATGTCGAGGCAATAGGTAAGGAAAGGAAGGGAAGATGAGAGGACTTGTGGAGTACGGCATCAGACACGCTAAGATAGTCGTGGGGGCAATGGTTCTGTTAACTATTATTGCCCTTGTTCAATTTCCCCGCATCAAGGTCGATACGGACCCGGAGAACATGTTGCCGGCGGATGCCCCGGTGCGAGTTTTTCATCACAATACCAAAAAGGAGTTTGGGCTGTATGATTATATGGTTTTAGGCGTCGTCAATGAACGGCATCCGCAGGGAGTCTTCAACACGGAGACACTAGCCAAAATTTATAATATTACCGAAGAAATCAAAGACATTAAGGGGGTCATCTCGCGTGAGGTGATCGCGCCGTCAACGAAGGACAATATCGAACAGGACGGTACGGGGACGGTACGTTTTAACTGGCTCATGCCGTATCCGCCGCAAACCGAAGATGAGGTGGCGCGTATCCGAAGCGAGGCGCAGGATCATCCCTTTTTCAAGGGCAGTGTCATTTCCGATGACGGCAAGGCCTTGGCCATTTACGTGCCTATTGAGAAGAAGGACATGAGCTACAGGGTCTCCCGGGAGATTCATAAAATCGTCCGTAAATACGCCGGAGATGAACAGTACCATGTAACGGGTTTGCCCGTTGCTGAGGATCAGTTTGGCGTGGAGATGTTCAAGCAGATGGCCATCTCCGCGCCTCTGGCGGGCATGATCATCTTTTTTTTGATGTGGGTGTTTTTCAAGTCCGTGCTGTTGATCACGGCGCCGATGATTCTGGCGGTTATGACCGTCCTTATCACGATGGGATTGTTGATCGGCTTGGGGTATCCGGTGCATATCATGAGCTCGATGATCCCCATTTTCCTCATGCCCATCGCGGTCCTCGACTCGGTGCATATCTTAAGCGAGTTCTTTGACGAATACCCCCGTTACAATGACCGTCAGAAAACGGTTCGTTTGGTTTTTGGGGAATTGTTCAGCCCCATGCTTTTTACGTCGCTGACCTCGATTGCCGGTTTTTTTTCGCTTTCGTTCGCGCCGATCCCTCCGGTGCAGGTCTTTGGTGTCTTTGTGGCCGTAGGGATCGCCCTTGCCTGGGTTCTGACCATGCTTTTTATCCCCGCCTACATTATGCTCCTGCCGGAAAAGACATTTACCGATTTCGGCCGCCCGCATACCGAGGAGAAGCCGCATCTGGTTGACAGGATGCTTCAATTCATGCGCCGCGTTTCGACGGAGCGCTTTAAGGCCGTCCTCGCGCTGACGGTTATTGTGACTCTTGCTTCGGTCTGCGGAATTATTCATATCCGTGTTAATGACAACCCTGTCCGGTGGTTTACGGCTGGACACCCTATCCGTGTCGCGGACCGGGTCCTCAATAAACACTTTGCCGGCACCTACGAGGCCTACCTTGTTTTCGAGGCTGAAGATGGAAAATCCGAAATTTTTATAGAACCGCAGATGCTGAGGTATATCGAAAGGCTTCAAGCGGCGGTTGCCCAGAATCCTGATGTGGGCAAGACCACGTCTTTGGTTGATATCGTCAAGAAGGTTTATAGCGAACTTTTAGGCGGCGATAAACGCAATGATGCCGTGCCGCAGACAAAAGCCGCGGTGGCGCAGTGTTTGATTTCCTTCGAGAATTCCCACAAACCAGATGACTTGTGGCATCTGACGACCCCCGATTATTCCAAGGCGAATATCTGGTTTCAGCTCAAAAAAGGAGATAATCGCAATATGAGCGATGTTGAGCGTCTGGTGGATCAATATATCAGGGAGAACCCGCCGCCTTTTGCCGTCAGGCATGCCTGGGCGGGCCTCACGTACATCAACGTCGTCTGGCAGAACAACATGGTCGTCGGCATGCTGAAGAATTTCTTGGGAAGCTTCGTCATCGTTTTATTGATGATGCTCGTTTTGTTCCGGTCGCCTTTGAAGGCGCTTATTTCGATGATCCCCTTGACGGTCACGATCCTTTTTATTTACAGCCTCCTGGGGTTTTTGGGTAAGGATTACGACATGCCGGTGGCGGTTTTATCCGCCCTCACGCTGGGGCTTTCGATTGACTTCGCCATTCATTTTATCCAGAGGGCGATCGATATCCACGAACAAAAGAAAAATCCACAGGAGACCATCAAGGAAATGTTCGGCGGCCCGGGCCGGGCGATTGTGCGTAACGCCCTGGTTATCGCCATCGGATTTCTGCCTCTTTTAGCCGCTCCGCTTGTCCCCTATAAAACCGTCGGATTTTTTATGTTCATGATTATGCTGGTCTCCAGCATCGCTACGCTTTTTATTCTGCCGGCCATCATCTCGATAAGCCCGAAAACGTTTCTCTCCGGACGCAGAGGAAGGAGTGATTCCCTATGAAGAAGCGTTTTTTAGGAGGTATAATCTTTTCGTTTCTGTTTGCCGCGGCTGTCCAAGGGTACGCCCAGGAGTTAAGCGTTGACCAGATTGTGGAAAAGGCTAATCGGGCTGCTTATTATGCCGGCAAAGACGGTCTTGCCGATGTGCGCATGACCATCACCGACGCTCAAGGGCGCGTCCGCAGCCGGCAGTTTAAGATTATGCGTCTGACCATCGCAACAGGCGGGGAGCAGAAGTTTTACGTTTATTTCAACGAGCCGGCGGATGTGGCCCAAATGACCTATATGGTCTGGAAAAACGTCGGCCGCGACGACGACCGCTGGCTGTATCTTCCGGCGCTTGACCTGGTAAAGCGTATTGCCGCCGGCGACAAGCGTTCCAGTTTCGTCGGATCTCACTTTGTCTATGAGGATGTCTCCGGTCGAAGTATTCACGACGACACGCATGAGCTGACACAGGCGACGGATACTTATTATAAGCTCAAGAATATCCCGAATGACCCCAAAGGCGTTGAGTTTAGTTATTACTATATCTGGATTGACAAGGCGAATTTTATGCCTAAGAAGGCCGAGTATTATAATAGCAAGGATCAGCTGATACGCGTCATCGAGGCCGTGGAGGTCAAAGATATCCAGGGTTATCCGACAGTTATCCAGTCCGTTACTAAGGATTTAGAGCGCGGCGGTGAGACAGTTATGGAATTCGACAACATCCGCTATGACATTGGTCTAACGGAAGATATTTTTACCGAGCGCTACCTGCGCCAGGCGCCTGCTCAATGGATCAAATAAGACTGGAAACATTGCTGTCCAAATTAAGATTCCCTCCCCCGTCGTGGGGAGGGATAGGGAGGGGGCCCCCGTCGGTGATCACCCCCACTCAACCTCCCCCATCAAGGGGGAGGAGCATTTATTTAATTATGGCTGCCGCTGTATCTGCCGTTTCGGTCTTTTCACCTGTTCCGGCCCAGGCGGCGCGGCCTTCTGTCCACGGATTTTCGGAGTTCGCTTACGGCGTGAAAGTCAGCGACGACACTACCAAACGCGACAACTTTAATCTCCTGGAAGAACGCCTGCAGTTAAAGTCGAATTACGCCTTTGACGGGGAGGGGTATTGGGCGAGAAGGGGCGGGACCCTCAATTTCAAGGGGGATTTTACCGTTGACGAATATTTCAGCGGCAGGACGGATTTCGAACTGCGGGAGTTGAATTTCTCCTGGACGCCGGCATCGTGGATGGATGCCAAATTCGGACGACAGACATTGACGTGGGGCACGGGGGATTATTTGTTCGTCAATGATCTTTTTCCGAAGGATTATCAGTCGTTTTTTACGGGGCGTGACGATGAATATCTTAAGAAGCCTTCGGATGCCTTTAGGATTTCCATATATCCCGCCGCGGCCAATATTGATTTCATCATGGCGAAGTTTACGCCGAACACAACGGCCGATGGGGATCGCGTGTCTTTCTTCGACAGTCTCCAGGGTGGGATTGCCGGGACGAATTCTGACCGGCAGCTCGTCGAGCCGCCGCTGCAGTTGTCCAATAATGAATACGCCCTGCGGGTGTACCGCGGCCTCGGCAGCCATGAGTTGGCGCTGTATTTTTTCAGCGGTTTTAACAAGAGCCCCGACAGCTATAAAGACGAAGCGGCCCGGCAGCTTTTTTACCGGCGGCTGGATGCGTACGGGGCAAGCCTGCGCGGGCCGTTCTTTGGCGGCATCGGCAACGCTGAGTTCGGCTGCTATAACTCCCGCCAGGATTCCGACGGTAATAACCGCCTCATTGAAAATTCCATGATCAAATTCCTAAGCGGTTATGAGAAGGATATGGGGGATGATCTTAAAGTTGGTTTTCAGTATTTATATGAACAGAGGCTTGATTATGATAACTATACGGATAATCTCCTTGCCGGGGATTTTATTTTTGATGAGTCGCGCCATCTTTTGACCCAGCGCCTGATGAAGCTTTATAAGAACCAGACCGTGACGGTCTCGCTCTTTAATTTTTATTCACCGACGGATAAGGACGGCTACGCGCGGCCCAGCATCAGTTATGACTTAAGCGATCAGTGGAAGCTGGCCTTGGGCGCCAACCTGCCGTGGGGGGAAGACGATCTCACGGAATTCGGGCAGATGAAGAAAAATAAAAATGTGTTTTTTCGGGCGAGGTATAGTTTTTAAATGACGGCGCAACTTATGGAACGACAGTGAACATAAGTTGCTGCCGGAATTTACCCCGCTCTTTCTGTTCAATTGTTTAGAAAGAGCGGGGTCCAATTCGTAACATGTCCTTGACAAAATGTCCATTTTGTCAAGGACGTACTCATTGGAGGAGGGGAGCAAACATGATGGAACGTTATTTGAGGGGAATTGCGGGGACATTTATTCTGTTGAGTCTTTTGCTGGCGCATTTTGTCCATCCTGCGTGGCTTTGGTTCACGGCCTTTGTGGGGTTGAATCTCCTTCAGTCGGCCTTCAGCAATTGGTGTCCGATGATGTGGATTCTAAAAAAGTGCGATGTTAAATAACCCGGAAATGTAAAGGAGGCTAAGGTGATTTACGACATCCTGAAATTCCTGCATGTCATTGGGTTCGCGTTTATGTCCGTGCCGCTGTTTAACCTGATCATCGTCAATGAGCGGGCGCTGATGGGGTCGAAATTTATTTATCCGGTTGACCGCTACATGGAAAATATCATCAGAGGAGGGGTGGCCCGTTGTTTTGTTTTTCAGGCGACGGTACTCATCACGGGCGTGTTTTTATTGATTTTGGGCCCCTTAGGGATTGAGGCGCTGTGGCGGAACTGGGTCATTTTGGTTAAAACCTTGATTTTGTTCGCCTTGATGGGATTGTTAACGTATGTTCATCTCAAGGTTCAGTCGCAGATTGAGGCGCTGATTGCGCCTTTAAGCGTGGATTCGCCTCTGCCGGAGGGATTGGTGGAGCGCTTGAAACCTTATCGTCTGCGCCGCAAAAAGCTCGCGACGTTTTGTTTGTTTCTGGTGATCACGGCTATTATTCTGGGACTGCAGGTCTACGGCGCTTTTCACCCCCTTTTAAATATCGGGCTTATCGCCTTGGCGGCCCTGTTCGCCCGCCGGGCCAACAAGACGGCTGTCCGTTTCGGATGGTTTTAAGGAAAGGCAAGAGATGAAAATAGGGATTATCATTTCCACCAATGACGCCGAAACATGCTGGAACGCCTTACGCTATGCCAATTTCTGCCTGGGACAGAAGGATGAGGTGAAAGTATTTCTTACGGGGAAGGGTGTGGAATACCAAAAGGTCAGCGCGGCCCAGTTTAACACGGTCGAGCAGGCCGAGAAACTGCTCAAATCGGGCGGCAAGATTTACGCCTGCGGGACGTGCCTCAAGGCGCGCGGGCAGGAGGCGTCGCAGATGTGCCCTGTTTCCTCGATGAAAGATATGTATGAAATTGTCAAGGAGAGCGATAAAATTTTGACATTTTAGGATGTCAACGCCTTCCTTCAAGAGTAGAATCTAATTAGCCGCGGTTATCCGTAGAATGAGGGAGGTGACGTTATGACAGAAGCGCGAAAGATTATCATTTTGTGTCTTGGGTTTATTCTCTGCCTCACGTCTTTGGTCTGTGCGGAAAGCGAGGCCCAGCTCTACCGCAAGGCCGCCCAGGCGGCAAAAGCAGGAAGGACGGACTTCGCCTTCATGTATTACAACGATCTGGGGAGGGATTATCCAGCCTCGAAATACCGGGAACATGTCCTTTTTGCCCAGGGTGAGTATTACGGCCGATCCCTCAATTATGCCGAGTCTACAAGGGTTTTCAACGCGTTCATCGGCGGGTATCCCGAGTCGAAAGGGAGGTTGTTTGCCCTGGCCTATCTGTATACGATGGCTCAACACGAGAAGGATGAACCCTTAATCGAGAATCTCAAGAAAGAAATCCTCACCTTTAAACAGGTAGGGCTGGTTTTTAAGGAATTTAAAGAATATACCTATCGCTCGCCCCTTTATCGTACCTATAAAGCTGTCTTTCGTATCGATCAGGTGGAATTTTACGTCGGGGGGAAATTGTTTGCGACCGTGGCCTACTAAAATTCTCGTCGGAATTTTCGTAGTTTTTATCATCTTGGCCTGTATAATCACTCTCGTCTTGAATATCTTGTTGGGGGTCTCTAGGAGCAATCTAGAGGAGATGGCCCAGACCCACATCACCGGCAGAGTCCATATCGGCTACATCGTTTATGTATTTCCCCATACGGTTATCCTTAAAGGTGTGGCGGTCTCTCCTTCAGATCCTTCGGACGCAAACAGGGCATTGAGAATCCCGGCCCTTGCGGCAAAATTTTCCCTCTGGGATTTTGTGACGCGGCAGGACATCACCATCCGAGAGATCAGCCTGTGGCATCCTAGCGTCTCGTATAATTACTTCAACACCTTTCTTAAAGAAAACGCCGAGCACTTAGCCGATCTTCTTCGGCACATGCCACGGATGGATGTCACATTGACGGCGAGAGAGGCCCTCCTTGATTTTTCTAAGAAAGAATCCCCGCCCGATTATGGGACGTTCAATTTTTCCTTTCGTTTGGACGGGGATACGGTTTTGGTCAAGGGAACGGTTCGCAAGGATCCGTATATCCTCACGAGGGGGAAAGGCGCGGCTCCCCAGCGGATCGCCAGGGGTATGCCTTTGGCGTTTGATTTTAAGGGGTTCCTCATTGAAAACGGATTTTTGATCGACAACCTGGCCTTTAAGCGAAAGAACATTTACCTGAAACTGTGGGGCAGCCTTCAGGACAGGCAGCTGCAGTTAAACGGATTTTCTTTTATCGATACGTACTCCAGGGATGAATATCTGCCTGTCCGTATGAGCGTGAGGGACAGGCTGAGGGCCTCTGTGCGCGATAGGCAGGCTGGGGCCTCGGGTATCCGTCTGGACGACAAGGATATGTATATTATTGACATGGACGGTCTGGCTGACCTCTCGCTCGAGGGTGCCCATATCCGGGAGTTTAATTTTAACCTCAATGGAATGCCCGCTCGGATGAGCGGCGATATCGCCTTTGGCGATCCCCTTGCGGCGGATTTGCGGTTTTCTTTTTATCCCTCCCAATCCAGAAAGCTGACGGTCAAAAATCTCGAGCAAATTGATGTCCGGCTTTCCGGAAGCGTGGAATATAAGGCCTTTAAGGGCGACGGCCATCTAGACATGCGTTTCTCCAAAGAGCAAAATCCCAACCTGGCTCTTGAGCGCATCGAGGGGAATCTGGAAAAATTGACGCTCTCCTTGGAGCCTTCTTCTTATTCCGTGGCGCATTTAGGCCGGGGTGATATCGCGATTACGATCGACGGCAATCTCCACAAATTGATACTGGAAGACTTAAGGCTTTCCCTGAGCCTGCTGGGCAGGCGGTTAAAGGTCTTTGAGATCAAGGCGCCGTTTTATGACGGCTTGCTTGATGGGAAGATCTGGCTGACAACGGATCCCTTGGCGCCGCGGATAGACTCCGTTTTGACATTGAGCGATGCCAACGCGGGGAAGCTTGACGATTTGTTGGTTCATTTTGCCAAGGCGGAGGGGAGGTTGTCGGCGAGAATCCATCTAAGCAGTGTCCCCGGGTTTCACCTGGACGGGGAATGGCGGGTGGCCAACGGCCGGTTAAAGGAGTTTGCGTTCTTTGAGTGGCTGGCCGCCACGTTTCATCTGCCCTCGTTAGAGGTGGTGGATTTTACGGAAGTGTCTTCCTGTTTTTTTGCCGATACGCAGACCCTGAAATTTCAGGACATTCTTTTAAAGTCCGGCGATATGGCTATCGACGGCTACTTTCATATCGACAGGAATAATCTTGTGGCCAGCGTCCTTTCTCTCGCCTTTAGCAAGAGGCTGCTTGGGGAGTCTCCCAAATTCCGCCCTATTCTCAAGATTTTCGGTGATGAGGTGCCCGCGGTCATTTTTAATTTCCAGCTTTCCGGAGAACAGGATGCCATGAGCTTTCAGTGGCTGCCATCGGAGCACAAGCGCAAGATCCAAGAGCGGATTCCGGATTTCGTCGAGAGGACCATCGAGCGCAATATCGACGAGATGATCGAAGGCACCCCGCTATAAAAACCTATGTTTCCCGAACGCTTTTTATGGGGGGCGGCGACATCCAGCCATCAGGTGGAAGGCCGCAATACCAATAACGACTGGTGGCTTTGGGAGAAACAGGGCAGGACAAAAGAGCCCTCGGGGGAGGCCGTCCGGCATTTTGAGCTGTTCGACGAGGATTTCCGGCTGGCTGCGGCGCTGCACCACAACGCCCACCGTTTTTCGATTGAGTGGAGCCGTATCGAGTCTCAAGAAGGTGTCTTCGACGATCAAGCCATTCAGCATTACAGAGAAGTTGTCCAATCTCTTCGCCGCAAATCCCTTGAGCCCATTGTGACGCTACATCACTTTACGAACCCTTTGTGGTTTTACGAGAAGGGAGGGTGGCTCCATAAAGAGGCGCCGGGATGGTTTGCGCGTTACGCGGCGAAGATGGCTGAGGAACTGGGCAAAGATGTGGTTTATTGGATTACAGTCAATGAGCCGCTTGTGCTTGTTTACCACAGTTATTTGACAGGACTCTGGCCGCCGGGGAAGAAATCCGCAGCGCAGAGCTGGCAGGTAACCCGGAATCTCATTCAGGCGCATAAGGCGGCGTATCAGGTTATTCACGAAGTTTATCGGCGCAACTCTTGGCCGGCCATTAAGGTGAGTATCGCCAAGAATCTGCGCCCCTTTCAGGTGTGTCCCAAAACCAATAACTGGATGTGCCGGTTGAGCGTTTTTTTGAGGCACCGGTTGTTTAATCTTTATTTCCTGGAAAAGATCAGGGAACAGATGGATTTTATCGGCGCCAATTATTATGAGCGGGAAATCGTCAGCAATGACAAGGCCTTGGCGTATGGCCCCTTCGGCGGGAAGTGCAACACCGCCCACGGCCACGACGACCATGTCAATATTCTTGGATGGGGAAGCTCACCGGAAGGGTTGTATGAGAGCCTTCTCTGGTTGAAGAAGTATGGCAAGCCGGTTCTTATCGCGGAAAACGGCACCTGCGAAGAGGATGATACTTATCGCTTACAATTTATCAAGACGCACCTTGAACAGCTGGAGCGGGCCATCGGCGGCGGGGTTCCCGTGATCGGTTATTTATACTGGTCGCTTCTGGACAATTTCGAATGGCATCACGGTTTTGGCCCGCGTTTCGGTTTGATTGAGGTGGATTATTCCAATTTTAAGAGGACGCCGCGGCCGAGTGCGCGGCAATTCGGCGAGATCTGCAAAAACAATCGTCTTTAGGGGGAAATGTCCACCGTTTCTCATTTCAGGTTATTTGGTCCCAGCCATCTGATAACATTGGCGGTTATCGTGTCTTTGGCCGTTGCCCTGGTTGTGCTGGCGCGCCGAAGACAATCCCTGAAGTTGTGCGAGGCCCTGAGCGGCCTGTTGGCCATTCTCCTCTTGAGCAATGAGTTTATCTGGTGGATTATTGCCGTCAATCTTCATCTTTGGAGTCTGCAATGGGGCCTGCCGCTTCAGATTTGCGATTTAGCGATTTTTGCCGCGGCATATTCGCTCATCAGGCACAATCAACTCATCTGGGAGACAGCTTATTTCTGGGGACTCGGAGGGACGCTCCAGGCGCTATTGACGCCGGATATGTCTTTTGACTTTCCGCAGTATTACTTTTTTAAATTCTTTATCACACACGGCGGGGTGGTGATGGCCGTGATTTATCTGGCCGCCGGATGCGGCCGGCGCATTGACGTCTCCTCCGTGCGGCGGGTATTTATCGCGACGAATCTCTATGCCGGCTTCATCGCCGTTATCAACGGGATCACCGGCGCGAATTATCTTTATCTGTGCGAGAAACCGCTTCATCCGTCGATCTTGGACTATCTGGGCCCCTGGCCGTGGTATATCTTCGGCCTCGAGGCGGTTCTGGCCGCCTCTCTTTTTATTTATTATCTGCCGTTCTGGATTGTGCAGAAACATGAAAATAGGGGAAAATAGAGGCCGTCCGACTAGAAAACGTCTTCATGTTTGCCGATTTCGAGGATGAAGGCCGTATCTTGGTCTTTTCGGTAGACACAACGATAATTCATGGTGATGCTGAATTCCCAGTAATTTTCAGTCCCCTGGATTTTTTTATTGCGCAAAGAAGGACGATTATCGTTTTCAAACAGCCTTTCGATACACCAACAAAATTTTTCTTTGACCTGTTGAGGTAATGCCTTTTTGTCTTTAAGTTTCTTTTTAAGAGGATCCGCGAGGATGATGCGCTTAATCATTTCCGATGTCTTTTTTGAGGTCTTTAGCGGAGGAGTAAGCGGTGTATTTTCCTTCTTGGACGGCCTTTTCAGAGGTCTTGATGGCTTTCTGCCACTTTTCGCTGAAAAAATAAGCCTGGTCTTTATCGATGATCGAAACGGGCGTAACGATCAATTGGTTGTTGTGCACGTCGAAACGGACAAGGTCGCCATCCTGGATGTGGAGAGTCTTGCGTATTTTGGCAGGGATAGTGATCTGCCCGTTACGTACCATTTTGCTGATAGCCATGGTCATTTTTTGGTTTCCTTTCTAAGGAAAGTATGCCATAAAAGCAAAATTTGACAATATGTAATTTACATAAATTGAAGATATGGAGGAAGGCGGGCGCGGGGCGAATTGAGTATTGTCCGCCAAATGACCAAATCATTTGGCGGGTGTCCCCCTATTTTACTGCGCCTCGACTAATCTCCCGGTAACGTATTTATGGAGCAGACTGCTCACAAACGTCTGATACGGCAACCCCTCTTCCATCGCCCGCTTTTGTAAATTTGTAAGGTCATGCGAAGAGATTCGAATGTTCAGCCGCGCGTCTTTTTTGATCATCTGCCTGGCGGCTTGCTGGTATTTGCGCAACTCCGCCTTGCTGGTCGTTGCCCGCCATTCGCCGCGTTCAATGGAATGGACCAACTCGTGTTCTTCTTTAGTCAGCTTCATCTTTTTTCTTCCTTTCTCCCAAAATAATCCCGCGTTAATCTGCGGCTTGGGATGATTGTCTTCGGAAAGTATTTTTCTTCATCCTCCACGAACGGGACCATATAAACATACTCGCTGACCAGGACCACAAAAATCTGCTGATGAGAGTATTTTACACGGTTGGGGTGATCCAGCCTCGCCAAAAGGTCGCCATTATTAAGATGAAAGACAATTTCTTCGAACGAGACGCCCCGTTCACGCTTTAACAACTCATTCTTGTCTTCGTCCCAGGCGAATGTCTTCACGGTTCAAGTATATAACAATGTGTGCATAATGGCAATACATAACTTTGGGAGCGGGTTACATTACCTGACTGTCCCTTCCGTCCGCCGGACACTCCCTGAGTGGACGGGCTTAATGGTCAATGGTCGATAGTCTTTGGGGGGTCGCCGAAACTGGAAGATATTTTGTTCGCAACTTATTTGATGGCAGAACTTATGGACAACGTCTCCAATCACAATCACAACCACTGTTAATGCGACGGCTGAATGCCAAGCCGTTCTGCTACCCAGACCTTAATGATCGATTGACGGGGCACACCAAGACGTTTTGCTTCTTTGTCTAAAGAGTGGACCATCCACTGAGGGAAATCAACATTGACTCTTTTCTGTTCCTGCTCAGGTCTTTTTGCCTTCGACAGGTTAAGGTAACTCGTTACATTTTGCCCCTCATCGAATTTCTTGTCAAAATCTTTAGCTTTCATAAATATCCACCTCCTCCTGACGGGATCTCCTTACGGAAATAATCCGGATTTTGTCTGACTGATACGTAATGACGCCCGACCAATGCTTGCCTGCAACCCGTCCAATCACCAAGGATCTTGGCTCATCTGAAGTCTTGGCGGGAATTTCCACTAAATCAGGGTCTTCCCAAAGGGCTTGGGCATCAATAAAATCAATGCCGTGTTTTCTCTTGTTCTCTTCGCTTTTACCAGGATCGAATTCAAAATCCATAACACTGAAAATATACCATATTTATACCATATGTCAACATTTTATGTATATAACGGCCGCCGGATACGCTCGAAGTGCCCTGGCTCACTAATGACAAATGTCAAATGACAAATTTCAAATGAATGACAAATTCCCAATACCTGATGTTTTTACGCCATTTGGCATTGGTCATTTGGATTTAATTTGTCATTTGGAATTAAGTATTGTGTCCCGAATGGCGCGAATGGCGAATGGCATATGCAATATCAACAAATTAGCTAAAGCGTCTGCTATCTTCCGCTTAAGGAATACCCTGCTTTGATTATCGGTAGACGAGGGGATATTGCGCAAGATGATTCAAAGAATCCAGCGCCAAATCTACGTCCAGATCGGGCCAGCGCAGATGGAATCCGTGAATCAATTGAACGTGATGGATCTGCTCGACAGTGGCTTTTTGAAACCAGGGGAAATCTTCATAGGGCAGGAAATACTCCGTGTCATTAACCAAAAGCCATAGGCCGCGGGGGGAAATCTGGATGACTTCAGCGCCTGAAGTGCTTTTTCCATGATTTTTCAATTTCATCTTTATGCTCCTCGATCATTCCTTTTTCAACATCTTCCAACCTCTTCCAACATTTTCCGCCGGGCGCGGAGGGAGTGGACGGGCTTACAACAAAAAAAGGTTTGATTTGCAATCACTTCAACGCCAATGGGTAGGGACAGAACAATGTTCTGCCCCTAAAGCTTGATCCTAGGAGTGTTGATAGCGGGCCGCATAATGGTCGAGTATCCGCCGGATCATGGCCTGATAATGGCCATGTGTTTCTTTCGCATGTCTTTTAAAGAACCCAACGCTTGCCTTGCTTAAAGTAATCGTGACCCGGACATTATCTTCTTTTTGCGCGAGCTGTTCCGGCGGCGGGAGAAAATCATCCACCACCCGAAACTCCATGGGCTCATCCGTGTATTTTATTTTCTTTTTCATAAGCCGTTTTTCCTTTCCGCCAATATCCGGCGCCAATGATCCTGATGGTATGTCCCCGATATGCGAATCGGACGGTTACAACCTCTCTTTCGATTTCCCCAAAACAAAAATAACGCTCTTCTTTGTCGCTATGAGTCAAATCCCTGGCAATGACACGCCGCGGATCCCAAAACGCGCGCCGGGCGAACGAAAATGGAATCCCGTGTTTGCGCCGGTTGACATTATCCTTGTCGGGATCCCATTCAAAAGCTGTTTTCGGCATAGTGCGTCTTTATTCCATAGAAATCATAACATATAGTTATGCATATTTCAATGCATATTCAGCAAAGCATATTCAGCAAAGACCGCGGGAGTGGCCGGGCTCATGGTCAATAGTCGATGGTCAATGGTCGATAGTCGATGGTCTTTTGCGGTTCGCGAGCGAATCCCCGCGGCACAGCTGGAATTAAG
>Ga0155416_140_pt1 | contig 25004 bp, 20 predicted proteins | sample RifCSPhighO2_02_FD_106384 | JGI IMG/M metagenome (GOLD analysis project Ga0155416, IMG submission 106384) | Omnitrophica WOR_2 bacterium RIFCSPHIGHO2_02_FULL_50_17 | reverse complement strand
CCGGAATCATAGCCTCAATATTCTCTTCTGCCAATACCGGAACGCCGCAGGAAATGTTCCCTACCAACGGCACACCGACCGTCTGCGCACGGACTGACTCATCGGCAATGCCGTTGACAAGCTGCAAGTTGCCGTCTCGTTTGCGGCGCAGAGCGCCTTTTTCAATCAAATTTTCGTAGATAACTGCGGCGGAGCGTGGTGATCGGTAACCTAAGGAAGCCATTAGTTCGCGGATGGATGGAATTCTTCCCCTATGCATGAGGGAATTACGAATCTCTCGAAGAGCCTCTAGTTCTTTGTTTGATATTTCTTGAGTCTTCATACATTCATCAGTATACACTTCGAATGTTTTATGTCAACAATTTTTCTAAATTTCAAGAAATCCTTTCATTTTTTCCAAGCTATCCCCCGTTGGCATCTTGCCCCCAATCTCCCAATTGAGAACGGCAGTATCCCAAACACCGAATAACGTTGCCAATTCTTTTGCCGTCATCCCCTTATCCATCCGCCTCTTGCGAAAGCACAACTTTCAATTTGCAGGGAGCTCATTTGCCTGCAGGATTTCATATCCCGTGGCTTTCTACTCACGCTGAGGCGAGACAAGCGTCCCCGGCAAAAAACATGCGGGGTGAGTGCCCCGCGGCAAAGGTTCTTCATTCCCCCGTCGCCTGGAGGAACTGCGCCTCCTGAATCAAATGCCGCAACACTGCCGACTCTGGATGAATCCTTAATCCATCCTCCCATACCGCGATAGCCTCCGAGAAACGGCCGGCATTGGCCAAAACCTTTCCCATCTCCTGGTATGACGGGAGGTAACGAGGATTCCGTCGGACGGCTTTGGCAAAATACCTCAGCGCCAACTGATCCTGCCGCTGGGAAGCCAAGAGGCTGCCCAGGGATACAAGCGCTTTTTCATCACGGACAAGACGAAGGAATCGTTCCGCCATCCGCCGGGCCTGAGGCCTTTTGCCCTCGTTCAAATAGATCCGCGTCAATGATCCCAGGACATCCACATGATCAGGATCCATTCTTTCGGCCTCCTCATACAAATGAAGGGCCCGCTCTTTGTCTGCGCGCCTTTCATAGACCAGCGCAAGGTTCAACCGCGGTTCCAGGAGGATTCCATTGAGACGCAGGGCCTCCTGAAAAAACACTTCAGCCCCGGCGAGGTCACCACCCTTCATAACCACCACCCCCAAATTATTAAAAACGGTCGAAGAGTGAGGGTGCCACGCCAGGGCCATTTCATAATATCGGCGGGCTGCACTCAAATCTTCCTGGGCCGAGGCCATGTCCCCCAAATTCGCATAAATCTGCCAATCGCTTTTCTGTCCCGCCAAGGCCTGCTGAAACCACCCCCTCGCCTTTGCAAAATCGCCGCCCCTCAGATAACTGGACGCCAGATAAAACCGGGCGCTGCGATATCCCGGGGCCTCCCTCATCCAATAACGACAATAAGCCTTCTCGTCACCCCAGAGGGTATTATAAAATTGCGAGGCTGACCACAGGGCCAACACACACACCGCCAATGCCACCGTGCCGACGACGGCGTGTATTTTCCGGCGGATGATTCGCCGCATCAACAGAGCCATACCGGCAAAAAGCCCTAAGGAAGAGAAAAACAGCCAGTGGGGTTCAATGATAAACCCTGCCGATGGAGTGAAGATACATCCCCCCATCACGGGAACAAGACCCAGGAGAAACCAAACCCATGCCCCCAGCGCATCCCCCTTTCCTTTGCGCCATAGGCCATACGTCACGATCGCCATCAGAAGAATCCCCATAGCCAGCCACCCCCCCGCCCCCTCCCGCACCAAGGGAGTGGCCCAAATCAGCACAATCCCATCCAGTGTCAAAAACTTTTCCAGATACCATAACACGAGTTTAACAAATGTTGCCCCATACACCATGCCGCTTAGATTCTCATACATAAAAATTTTATCCCATAACACACTCTTCAGTCCGGCGTGTTCCCAGCGAAAAATCAGGTAGAGGACAAGCAACATCAAAAACGGCAGAACCCTCCGCCAAGCCTCTACGGGCCGCAGGCGCATTTGCCAAATCATCACAGCCATCAAATAAACAGGCAGCATCACGGCGGCCTCATGGCATAGAAGAGACACGCCAAACAAAAGGACGCTGACTCCTTGAAGCCCCCAGCGCCTTGTGCCCCTACAACTTTTAAGAAAAACCATCACACTGCCCATCTGGGCCAAAAGCCCGACAGCCAAAACGCTGGCCGTAATATAATTGGCCAACATCCCATTGAGGGGATGGATGATGAAAAAAACGGCTGTCCAGAACCCAACCTCACGGTCACGGACCAAACGGCTGACCATCGCCTCAATCCCCAGGCTGACGAGATAAAACAACGCCAAATTGACCATATGATAACCGGAAGGATCCTCCCGGAAAATTCGATATTCCAAAAGCGGCAGGATAAACGAGAGGGGCCGGTATTCGGCGCCCCAAATGCCGTCCCGCCCTCCCAAGGACGAATCCTGATCAGGAACGAGGTAGGAAAAAATGTGGCCGATATCTTGCCGGCGGGGATTCTCCAGAAAGAGTCCATAATCGTCAATCATAAATGAATGAGACAGGACTCCCCCGTATGTCCAAAAGACAAGAAGCCCCAGAAGAACGGAAACCGTCCTCCCCGGCAATCGTTGCTCGCCCAACACCGACAGACCTCCCCCCATCATATCCAACGACCTCTATTCATTAAGTGCGTTAGTCAAGACTTTCACCGTCACCTAATTTAAACTCGGCCACACCCGAATTTCATTTTACATAGATTGGAAGAAATTGCAGTAAACTTTTTATTCCTTTGCCATTCCCTTGTTTTAATTGTTGCGGGATAAATGGACGCATGTTATATTGAGTCGTTTTACAATTGTCCTAAAGTCTACCATCGGGGCTTGTCCCCCTTGCGAGAATCTTCCTTTTAAATACTCCTTGATGTCAGAGAGAAGAAAAAATACCGAAGGGTTTAAGAATCATCCGTATCCTCTTATCTTTCCTCTGGCGTACGTTCTTATTATTACGGGTATCGCCTTTAGTCCTGTTCTTAACAACGACTTTACAAACTGGGATGATCAAAAGCATGTTTATGAGAACCCTTCGGTCCGCTCGGGGGACGGCCCCCCCCTGCGGGAAATATTCACAACCAGCACCAGCAAAATCTATGTCCCCCTAACGATTCTCTCCTTCTCCATCGAACACCGTTTCTTTGGATTCAATCCTTTCGTGTACCATCTTACCAATTTACTGATCCACTTAGCCGTCACAGCGTTGGTTTTCCGTTTTGCCTTACGGCTGCAATTAACAGCGCGTGTTGCAGCCCTTGCCGCCTTATTGTTCGGTATTCACCCCATGCACGTGGAATCGGTTGCCTGGATTACGGAGCGTAAAGATGTCCTCTATGCCTTTTTCTATATGCTGGCATTAAACAGTTACCTGACCTATCTTCAGCGGGGGAAGGGTTCTTCATACCTGTTAACAATTTTGTTTGGCTTATTAAGCCTGTTGGCCAAACCCATGGCCCTGAGTCTGCCTCTGATTCTGTTTGTGTGCGATTGGCTGCATGATCGTAAACTGACTTGGGGAGTCTTGTTCGAAAAACTCCCCTACGGCGTCATGATGACTCCTATCATATTGATAACGTATCTGCAGCATATCCGTGTCCCAGGTCAAAATTTTGCGGAGGCCTTCCTGATATGGACATGGACATCGACTTTCTATATCCAAAAATTTTTATTGCCTTTCCTCTTTGTTCCTCTCTATCAGCTGCCCAGGCCGATCGCCCTTTCCAACCCCTCCTATGCCCTGGCATGTGTCGTCTTGCTGCTAATGATCTATGGCATCGTCCGTTTGAGAAGAAACCGGTGGTTTATCTTCGCCTTCTTATACTATTTCGCATCCGCCTTTTTTCTATGGAGGTATGACAACGCCGCGGATATCACCATCGTCGCTGACCGATTTATGTATCTGCCAAGTCTCGGGATATGTATATCTTTAGGTATCCTGGGCGATAAAATAGCAGGAGATTCCATAAGAAGAAAAACCGCTCTTATCGGCAATATAATCTTCTTGGGCTTGGCGGTCATTATGGCGAGTCTGGCCCTCAAAACATATTTCCAAGCCAAAATTTGGAAGGATAGCATTACCTTATGGAATTATGTAATCAAATATTCCCCCGCCCTCACGATAGCCTATGTTAACAGAGGCGATGCGTATACGACGACAGGTGAGGTGGAATTGGCCGACGCCGATTATCGCGAAGCCGGAGAAATCAAGCTGGAACGTGCCCGAAGGCATTGCCAAAAAGCAAGGGATCTTCACGACCGGAAAGAATATGATTCCGCTTTGTGGCATTATAACAATGCCCTTCTCCATAACCCCCGATCTGCTCAGGCTCATATCGGCAAAGGAGACATCTATCAAATACGCCGCCAATTTGAGGATGCGTTATCTGAATATAATAAGGCCATGGATATTCGTCCGGATGACAGCGAATTATATCTAGTCAGAGGCCATGTCTACGGCTTGACACATCGATATGACCGTGCCGTAGCCGATTTTACCAGGACATTGGAGATCAATCCGCGCCGGGCCCAGGCCTATTACTTCAGGGCGGTGGCGTATAGCCAGAACAATCAAGGTCCTCTGGCATTGCAGGATTTTAACCAAGCTCTTGAGATCGACCCCCGATACGCGGATGTCTATTTCGACCGGGGGAATTTCTATCTTAAAGAACATCAGTACGCGCCGGCTGTCGACGATTACACACGGGCGCTGGCTCTGCGACCGCAGGCCTTGGAGATTTACTATAACAGGGCCGTGGCTTATCGGCATCTGGAAAAATATGCACTGGCTTTGGCGGATTATAACAGAGTCCTGGAAATGGACCCCAGGCATATCGGCGCACACCTGAAGAAATCAGAAATTTATTATCAGACGAATGAATTGGACAAAGCGCGTGAGGGTTATACACGGACGATACAAATCAACTCCTTCACCGCGGAAGCCTACCTTCAACGCTCGAAGGTCTGCAAGAAGCAGGGGAATTTCAAAGGGGCTTTCCTGGATGCGCTTGTGACGCGCCACCTTGGCGGGGAGATTGAGGAGGATTATATTGAGGAGTTAAAAAATTTGATAAAACAGGCCGATTCCGCGGCTGGGCGGCTATAAACACTATATCTTCCCGTCCTTACTTCTTCCCCGTATTCTCTCTTCGATTTTATTGAGCAGATCCTGAAAGGAATACGGTTTGATGATATAATCGTCGCAGCCTTTATGAAAGGCGTCCATCCAGGGTTCTTTTAATCCCGTCTGCATAATAACGGCCACCCCTTCCCCGCAATTCACACCTCTTAATTCTTCCTCCTGCCGGATTAATTTGAGGATCTCGCAGCCGTTCATATCCGGCAAACCGATGTCCAGAAGAATCACGTCGAACGGATCGTCATAGAAGAACTGGATAAATGCCCCCACCGCCTCTTTGCCGTTCATGGCGCATTTTGTCCGGTAAGAAGCGCCCCTCAGCCTGGACTCCAAAGATTTCAACACCTCCGGATCGTCGTCGACAATCAATATCGATTTTTCAATCCTTGTCTTATGGTCCGCTGGATCGATTTTCATTATATATTTATTCTCCCACCCATTTAAGCTCAAGATCCTGCGTCCCGTCGCTCAAGACCACCCTGTCCTTTTGGATATCAACAACGACATAACCGTCCACACTATCGCCTCTGTGCGCAATACGGCCGTTAATAATGGCCGTTGGATCCCCTTCATCCCAGGCAATGCCGCTCAAAGAAGGGCCGCCCCGCACCGAGGAAGCCACAACCTGCTTAAAAAACGGATCCCTCCTCAGCTCCAAGGCGCGTGTCTCTTCTTTTAACTTGGCAATCGTCGTTGGCGCCTGTGCCCCTGGAGGAGAAATAGGCTGGACCTGCGGAAACTTGGGGAGGGCTTTAAAAGATGATTTTGCAGGCCGCTTCCCAAAGCCGCGCACAACAAAAAACACCAGCACAACGACCAAAACCGTCGTCACCCCAATTTGAATTTTGTCTTTTTTGTTTAACGCCATTTAAGCCAGCAGATACAATTGTATTTCTAACGAAATACTCAATTCCGACGTACCCGATTTCCCTGGATAAATATTTATTTTCTCAAATGTGATAAATGCCGGCAAGGATTCCCTCAAAAGTCCAATATATTCGACTAACCCCTGATAGCTTCCTCTTAATTCAAGAGAAAGGGGGACCTCGTAACAACTCTTGCCCTCTGTCGTCACCGGCTGTCTGCATAACCTCTTCACTTGCGATCTAATGGTAATAATCTCCATATTCACCCTGGAGGCGAGATCAAAAAGACTGGTTAACGCCGTCTCTTCCCTGGAGGGGAATTTTGAGATCAATTGCTGGTAGCGCCCTTCCAACAGCCTGATCCCCTCCCCCATTTCCTTGCCGTCTGTGATCATCGCCTCTATCTCCCTAATCTGCCGCTCAATACCATCCAGGTCTTTCTTGAGCCGATCGATCCACTCTTGGGTGGGCACATACATGCCCCCCCAAACGGCCAAAAATACCACAAGGACAGCCATACTGACGATGATGATTCTTTTCTGGGATCGGCTGATTCTCTTGAGCTTTTTCATATTAATGAAAGACATCGCACTTAATCTCAAATTTATAATCCACGCCGCTTCTCTGGGAGGAAACAAAACTCGCTTCTGTAAAAAATAAAGAGCTCTCCAGTTTCTGTAGAAAATTCGATAAAGCCGCCTCGGCGGCCTCCCCTCCTGCCAAGACCGTTCCTTTTAACATAAGCCGATGTTCGTGCGGATTAAATTCCAATATATCTAAAACGATTTCATCCGGGATTGCCGCGCTTATGGTCTTTAAGAGACCCTCTACAGGGACTCTATTGCCTTCAATGGCAGTCACCAAGCCCTCTTTTTCCTTAACCTTCTGGATCAAATTTTTGACATCCTCCATGGTCTTCAGATGAATCTGCGCGCTCCTGATCCTGTTCTGATAATTATGGACTTGAAATTGCATGACAAACAAAGAAAAAAGCAGGATAGCCCCCATAACAATGGAGACGAACCGCAGGAAAGCCTTTTCCACAACCTCCAATTTTTTGGCCTTGATATCAAAGGGAAGCAAATTGATGGCACGCAGGCCCCCCAACGCCGCCCCTATCGCATTAATGATCTTGTTTCGATCCTCCCTCTCAATCTCTTTTTCTTCCAATACCGCCGTATCCACATAAGAGGGGAGCGACAAATACGACACATTCATAGAAAATTCCTTGCTCAAGTATTTGTCCAGATTCTTCAGATTCGAACTATCCCCTGTAATATAAAGCAAAGAGGGACGCTCCTTCTCAAAATTCATAGCAAAATAATCCAGCGAAAACTTGATTTCTCTGACCAAGGTCTCCAAAAGAGGCCGCATGAGAGACATGAGATGGCTGGCATGAACGTTCCCTCGAACGGTCTCCGTGACATTTTCGGGGATGCCAACGGTTCGCGTGATCTCTTCTGCCTCCTCGTACGTAAATTGTGTCACGCCCCCGTCTGAGACCAAAACCTTTGTCAAAGACTGCATTAACTTTTCCCATGATATTGGCAGCCGCCGGACAAAATTCAGCTTATTATCCATATAGATGCCGAAGGTGGATTCCGTATGTCCCACATCCAATATCGCAACCGCCTTAGGAGTTTCAGGCAGCTTTTCGAGGATATGCGTGTAGTTAAACGCCCCCGTCGTCACGCATAAAGGATCAAGCTGGCATTTCTGGATCATAGAGAGATAGCGGTTCACAACCTCATCGTTCGCAACAATAAATATTGTCCTTACTCCCTTGACGCCGTCTTCGCCCGCAAACTCTTCCAATGCCCGCCAGTCTATCGAGGCCTTCTCCAAGTCAAAGAGCACATCATCTTTCAGCTGCCACTTGGCCGCCTTGAGAATTTCTTCTTCGGACATCACCGGAAGGATAAGGTCCTTGACAAATATCGAATCCGCATCCGAGATACTGATAATCACATCCCTGTCGACAATGGCATTTTGCTTAAGGAATCCTTCTATAAAATGAAAAACGGCCTCTTCTTTATTCTCTTTGTCGGAAGAAGGCAACTTTTGAACATCATAGGCCAGAAGCCTTAACTTATCCGCCAGTGGCTCCACATAAAGGACTTCTGTTATCGTCGGGTCAAAATTCACCACGAGAAACCTCTCCAGCTTCTTTTTAAAAAGCCGGGAAAAAGATAAGAACTCTTTCTTGATTCTCTCTGTGATGGGAAGAGGACGGCGCGGACGGGCACGCGCAAAAAATTTTTTAAGCCAAAGGAAACGGGCCGGTTTGACCCTTTCCCCCGCGGCTGGACTGCCCCGAACAGGCTTAGGCGCAAGAGGTATCTCTGCTTTTTTTGAGGCACGGAGAGCCGTCTTGGGAGATTTCTTGAAAGGGGGCTTTATGCCCTTGGATTTGTGAACCTTGGGTTTTTTCGGTTTCATGTTACTGGTATTTCTTGACGGCTATGGAGGTGCTCGCCTCCGACTGTCCTTGCCAGTTGTCATAGGAACCGCTTCCCGTTTTGGCAATAAGCGTGATACTGATCCGGCGGACATCCGCCGGGACAGCCGTCACGGCCTCATTGGCGTCATAATACGTAAATAACTTATTGTTTTTACCGCTGATACTGATGGCCGACGGAGCCGCGTAATAAGGGACCAGGGCCTCGGCCCCGCCGTTTACGGAACGATAAAGTTTATTCGTTACGGTATCCAGGCGGCAGATAACGCTCTGACTATCCTCATCGATAAAAGTTACCTGATAATCTTGAATGGCAGTTATGGACTTGCTAAAACGCAAGCCCCCGGCCTGATTATCGCCGTCGATGAGGATATCCAGGGCATCCGAGGCCAGCATGTCCATGTTCAATTTGTTCGGTATAAATACCGAATTCTTGATTAAATAAAACATGAGGGGCGTCCCTGAAAGTGAAAGAATCCCCAAGATGGTAATCACCATAATCAGCTCAACAAGGGTGAATGCCCTCTTATGACCATGGACTATAGACCATAGACTATAGACTCCGGTCTTTAATCTTTGGCCCTCGGTCGTTGTCCATCGGACATTATATGCCATAAGCGACATTCTTCGCAAGATAAGTTACCGAACGGGTGATGACATTCGTCTCGCCGGCCTTTTTGACTTCCACTTGAATCTTTTTTAAACTCTCGACGCTTGCCCCGTCGCCCTGGACATAGGTAACCGTCCTGGTCAGGTCGTAGGCGTAGCCTTCATAATTGGAAAAACTGGCCGTTGCAATATTGGCATACGTCATATTGTTGACTTTTTCCATCTCATGGCAGGCCAGGTTTTCCGCCATGACATCCCTTTCCGAGAGAAAAACGCTTTCTATATGAGCACCTATCAATAAAGACAAAGGGATGGAAACGATGCTGACGATAATCATCGTCATCACCAATTCGATGAGGGTGAAGCCTCTAGGGTGTGATTTCAACATTAATTTCGCCGTAATCAACCACCTTCCCGGTTAATGCATTATACCGTGCCTCGAAGGTCCTATACACATTTGACCCCGTCGTTTTACCGGTCGATTTCACGGTAAAGTTAAAATTATTCGAGGCCGGGAAAAATGCCACATCCTGCGTGGAGCCGTCCGTCATGACGAACTGGACATTGACCGTAGCGCCCGCCATACTGCCGTCAAAACGCAGATAATCGAGAGAATAATACGTCGGCAGCGTATCCAAGGTAAAATTAGGACTGAGATTCGCGTCCGCAGGCGAGGATAAACTTCCAGACCAGACAAAGGTGCCGTCAATGACGATTTCTACCAGATTCCGGGCGTTCTGCCAACTGACAATCATACGGTCGATGGTAACCGTCCGGGAATTCGTCGCGTTCTGAATAAAGACATTGATCAATTTTGTCGCGTCAATACAGGCATCTTGCTGAGCCGAACAATCATCTCTGCAATTTTGCCGTGCCGTATCGCAGTCCTGCCGGCAGGCCGTACGTATAGCATCGCATAATGCCCGTTCCGCATTTCGGATAGTATCGCAATTGGCGCGGCATGTTGCTCCCGATGGTCCGCCGGGACAGGCGTTCCTGCAGGCCTGCCAGTTGGCGTCGGCCTGGGCCCGGCAGGCGTCCCGGTCCGCATCGCACTGGGCCCGGCAGGCATCCCTCGTCGCATTGCAGGTATCCGTACAGGCCTGTCCGAGGGCCTGACACTCGCCTTGCGTCAATGCCCCGCCCAGATAGGACTGGGAGGTATCGACCATCAGCATATCCGCATCGGTGCCGCCCACTATGAAATAATTCTCCGTATCCACATTCGTCTGTCCCAGACTAAAATAACCGTTGGCAACTGTGTCGTTGTAGCGGAAATTATACAAGGCATTATGAGCGCCGGCCTGGGCAAGGTAAAGAGATTGGGTGCGGCGCGATTTGGCGCGGTTTTGAGAAAATCTCTGAACGATAAAGGTCGTGGTACTTAAAACAGAAACGGAGGCAAAAACAATGAGGATGACAGAGGTAACAAGGGTAACGCCTCTTTTATGAAAGGACATCCTTATGGTCGGCTTCTCTCAATATAAAACTTTATTTAAGTTTGGCGCTTTTTTGACCCTGATTCCTCCCCATCGACGGGGGAGGGAAGGTGGGGGTGACAATTTAATCTTCACCCTCCCCTCATCCCCTCCCGTCGGGGGAGGGGAATTCCAATTCCAAGAAAAAACTTGCCAAACTCAAGTTAATTAAATTGACCATTCGCATTATTATACGTATAAGTGGTACTTGACGGATTAAACTGATATGTATCAATGCTTGCACCATTAGCTGACTTTTGCCAATCCGTTGTAACAACACCGCCTTGTGCCAAGACATCATCAAAACAAGCAGCGGTACCAGCTCCACAAGTTGCCACCCCAAGACCGTCTAAATCAGTTGGCCAGGCATGATTGGTATTGGCACTCTCACCGGCCATATAGGTCTGGATTCCAGCGCGAATACCACCCACCACACCCTCTCGCGCAGCTCGGTTGGCATCCGTCGATAGATTAAAAAATCTCGGGATGGCCACCGCTGCTAAAATGCCCAGGATGACAATGACCATGATGAGCTCAATCAACGTAAAACCCGACGTCTTTTTCCTAAGTTTCATCTTTCTCCTCCCTTTTCCCATTGTAGGGTTAATATTTATTGGGGTTTCTATTAAAAAAGCCCGTTCCTTAAAAGCAGGAACAGGCTAAGCTCTTAAGATTATCGGCAGCTGGCTGTCCCGCCTCTTGTCTTACAAGAGGCGGGACCCTGATAGCTTTGTGCCCTGCCTTTACAGGCAGTTTACCCTTTTCAATAATCTCTCTATTTCGTATTTTGTGCTGAATTAAATATAACATGATACCCTAAAATTGTCAATGTAAAGTCTTGTAACCGCTCTGGACGCTTATTTTCTTTTATTATAATTAAATATAATACGATTGCAATAAATGGATAAACTTTTTTTACTTAAAGAGATCCATCAAACTCCACATCGGCAAAAAAACGCCCAGGGCCATGAAGAGGACCCCGACCCCTAAGACAAAAATCAAAATCGGCTCAATTAAAGAAACAAAGTTGTCGATAGTATACCCTATTTCCGAATCATAATAATCAGCGATATGCAGCAGCAGGTCATCCAGCTTGCCTGTCTCTTCGCCGGCAGCCACCATCTGCGTGACCACCGCCGGGAAAAGACCGCTTTCCCTCATGGGCCCGAGCATGCCGCTTCCCTCATTCACGCTTTTTTTAATCGCCTCGATGGCCCCGGCCACAATCGCATTGCCGACCGTCTCCGAGACAAGATCCAAAATTTGAAGGATAGGGACACCGCTGCTCATCAAGGTGGCTGTAATACGGCAAAATCGCGCCATAATCAGCTTAAGCAGTAACGGCCCGAAAATAGGCAGTTTCAGCTTGATGTTATCCCACCAGAATGTTCCTCTCTGGGTATGAATCATTTTTTTGATCAGAAAAATAGCGCCCCAGACGAAGGCAATGAGCAGCCACCAGAGACGGCTAACCAGAAAATTGACGCCCAAGAGAATCCGTGTGGGCAAGGGCAAGGCCGTCGTAAACTGGCTATAGAGGGCTTCAAACCGGGGAATGACCAAAGTCACCAATACCAGAAATCCGATAATCATCCCCGTGACAATAATCACAGGGTACTTCATGGCGGATTTAACCTGCGAACGCACTTTTTCATCATGCTCGCCCAAGACAGCCAGCCGCTCCAGTATCTCGGGCAACCGGCCCGAGGCTTCACCGGAGCGAACCATACTAATATATAAGCCGCTGAAAATATGGGGGTACCTTTCCATGGCAGAAGACAGGGGCGAACCGGCTTCAACATCACGCGCGACATGCCCAATCGTCTCCTTTAAGGTTTTGTTCGTCATTTGTTCCCCGAGGGCATTAAGGCTGGACAAAATGGGAAGACCGGCCTTCTGTAAAGTAAAAAGCAGCCGCGTAAACATATTCAAATCGGAATATTTAACTCCCTTAAATCTACTGAAAAATCTCCTGATTTGTTGCTCTGCTTTTACCGGGGCAATGGTAAGAGGGATATACCCCATCTCTTCCAGTTTGCCGGCTACGGTTTTATCTGAATCCGCAGCCATAATACCCTCCACAGGCTTCCCCGCTTTATCCCTTGCCTTGTATTGATACGTGCCCAAAGAGAATCTCCTTATTCCATTTCCGTCACGCGCAGCACTTCCTCAAGAGTCGTCAACCCTTTCTGCGCTTTCATCAAGCCGTCCTGGCGCAAGGACGCCATCCCCGATTCCACAGCTTTTTTCTTAATTTCATCAGCGGAGCGGCGTTCCTCCACCATGCCTCTTATCTCATCATGAACAACGAGCAGTTCAAATATTCCCATGCGGCCGGAATAACCGCTTTCTTTGCATTTTTTGCATCCCTTCCCCCGTCCACGGAAACATTTTGCCCCCGGCTTCAAGCCGACGCTTTTTACGACATCCTTGGAAGGCTGATATTCCTCTTTGCATTTATCGCAAATGAGGCGGACCAGCCGCTGGGCGAGAATCCCCACGATGGAACTCGAAATCAAAAAAGGCTCAACGCCCATATCTATCAACCGTGTCAAGGCCGAAGTGGCATCGTTGGTATGCAGTGTCGAAAAAACCAAATGGCCCGTGAGCGCCGCCTGAATGGCTACATCCGCCGTTTCCTTGTCCCGGATTTCGCCGACCATGATGATATCCGGATCCTGCCTTAAGATGCCTCTTAAGCCCGTCGCAAAGGTGATCCCTGCCAGCGGATTGATTTGTGTCTGCCGGATTAAAGGAATCTCATATTCCACCGGATCCTCGATGGTAATGATGTTTTTTTCTATGGAATTGATAATTGTAAGCGCGGAATACAGGGTCGTCGTCTTACCGCTTCCCGTAGGACCGGTGACGAGGATAATCCCGTTGGGATGCCGGATAAGCTCCTGGAAACTGACCAGATCCCTGCCGGACAACCCTGCGTCTTCAAGCCCCAGCAAAAGCGAAGATTTATCCAGCAAACGCATGACCACATTCTCCCCGTGAACCGTCGGGAATGTGGAGACGCGGATATCCAAGTTTTTATTCTCGATCTTTAACCGAATCCGCCCATCCTGCGGTTTTCGACCCTCAGCGATATCCAGCCGGGACAATATCTTAATCCTTGAGATCACGGCGCTTTGCAGTTTTTTCGGCAAAAGAATCGTCTCCCTTAATATCCCATCGACGCGGCAGCGAACCCTGACGCTCTCTTCCTCAGGTTCGACATGGATATCAGACACCCTCTCCCGGACGGCCTGAAGGATAATATTATTGACCAATTTGATAATGGGGGCCTCATCCATTTGACCGCCGATTTCGGAGGAGACGCCTTCCGCCAGGCGCCCCTCATCAATAGATTTGATGATATCTTCAACGGATTTGCTGGCCCCATAACAGGTATCCATAATCCTCTGGATGCCCTTCTCCGATACCAAAACAGGCTCAATGAAATCAAGCTGGCTTACCCGGCGGATCTGATCGATGGCCATAATATCCTGCGGGTCCAGCATCCCGACAGTCAGGGCATTGCCAATCTTAAAAAGCGGCACGGCGTTATATTTCTTGGCAATCTTCTCCGGCACCAATTTAATAATCTCTTTATCAACGACATAATCCGATAAATCCATATAAGGAAGACCCAGGGCATCCGCCTGGATTTTCACAATATCTTCAATCAAAATAAAACCCAGCTTTTCCAGGGCACGGTCGATGCTCAGACCTGTACGGCCGGCCTCTTCCTTGGCCTTTTCCAGCATCTCAGCAGTGATGACCCCCTGCTTCAGCAAAAGATCAATCACCTCGCGCTGCCGTCGTGCTATATGCTTGGTATCCATGCAGGCCCCTCCCGTCTTATATAAGAATTTCTCAAGATGTCTCGCCTAAAAGCTCTTTAATTTTTCCCAGCAGTTTCTTGGGATCAAAAGGTTTAGTTATATAAGCATTGGCGCCGACCTCATAGCCAAGCTTTTCATCTTCCTGTTGAGCCCGCGCGGTAAACATAATAATAGGGATGGCGCTGTATTTTTTATCAAATTTTAGCAGACGGCATACTTTATAACCATCCAATTTAGGCAGCATGAGGTCCAATATCACAAGATCAGGCGCTTCCTTCCGGGCGATGTTCAACCCCTCCTGGCCGTCCTGCGCCGTCAAGACCTTATAATGGCAGGCCTCAAGCTGCAATTTGACCGCATAGAGCATGTCCTGCTCATCGTCTATAACGAGAATACATTTTTTATTCATAATACAGCTCCAATTCCTGCAAAAGAAGTTTCCTGTCTCTGTCCTTAAGAGGCAGAAACTCCAAGCCCAGTTTATATTTATCCGTCAGGTCTTGAGGAAAACGATCCATGAGACTCATCCAAGTCACCCGCCCTTTCGCCAGAATGACCTTTTTCTTCTTAAGAAGAAAAAAATTGACCGCAATCTTCGCATCCGTCTTGAAAGAGCGCCGGCTGATGAAACACAATCCCCCTTGCGAGATGTCCAGACTCTGGCATGACTCCCGCGCCTCCTTGGGGGAGACCACCTCAACACTTGTTTTATACTGAATCCTCCTATACCGCCTCATCTCAGCGCCGATATAAATTTCTTTGATATTCAGGTTGGCCGAAAACAGGGGACCTGCCTGCAAAGAGGACTGCGGAGGATAAGACAATATCCCGAGGGCAATGAAAACATTCTCTATCTTATGAGTAATGAAATAGGATTTTATCTTCTCGCTTAAAAGATCGCAAAAGCCGTCGACCTTTTCCTGGGCGGTCGCCGGGAAGATGAGGCTGTATTTGCCGCTGTGCATATCGGCAATAAATAACTGGCGTTTCCCGTTTCCTGCGCCGAAAAATTCCTTAAAAGAAGCATCGATAATCCCTTTGATGTCCCCCGCCATCTTATGGGGGGCAACGGTAATGCGCTCCTTAAATTTCTCATAATTAACAATCAAAAGGTTGATCAAATGGACCGGTATCTTCTGGCGCAGGAATGCATTAACGCTCTCCTTAAGACGGCCGGTTAAAAGGTCGGCGGTATAAAATCGCGGCAAGGTAAAATAGAATCGGCTTCCTACCCCTAGCTGGGATTCCGCCCAGATCTCCCCGCCGTGGCGGTCTACCAGCTCCTTGGCGATGGCAAGCCCCAGTCCCACCCCTTTTTTAGCCGCATCCTGCCTCGTTGAGACCTGCGTAAATTTATTAAAAATCTTAGGGATATCCGATTCGGCAATACCGATCCCCGTATCAAATACCCCTATCCGAATTTTCGCCTCCAAAACCTTCACTTCTACCCGAATCTTTCCATTGGGATCGGTAAATTTGATGGCGTTGTTAATAAGATTCGAAATGACCTGATAAACCCTCTCGGCATCGACAAAGATATTGACCTCTTCCTTGGGAAAATGATATTTTAGAATAATTCCCTTCTCTTGGGCCGACTCTTTAAAATAATCCTCGGAATCGCCCAGCAACTCATGGAGACTGACAAGGGAATAATGCAGCTTCAGTTTCCCTCTCTCGATCCTGGAGACATCCAGCAATTTATCAATCATGTCCTTCAAACGCTCCACATTATGCCGCATTTTGACCAGGACCTCTCGCTGCTTGTCATTAAGAGGCCCTAGGGTTTCCTCATAGAGGAGCATAAGCAATTGCTTGATGATAGAAAGCGGCGTCCTTAACTCGTGGGAGACTGCCGAGACAAATTCGGTCTTATGCCTGTCCAAACCTTTTAATACCTCCCGTTTCTGCCGGGTCTGCAATCTTTCTTCGCTCTGCCGCTCATCGCGGATACGTCTGGTCATATCGGGGATATTCTCCATCAGATCCTGTCCTCGAGGTTTTATAGTTCTACGCCAATGCCGTATTCGTAAACCAGGCGGCCGCCGTTGTAAGCCGTTAACGCCACCAAACCGGCAAGGAGAAGAAGAAAAATCATGAAGGCGAGCCTAAAATATTTCGCGAAACGTTTGTAGACAACCCTTAAAAGCGGCAGCGAAGCGAAGGCTGTCCACATCACCCCTAAGGCCAGATTACGGTGCAGGTCCGCCACCGGATGCTTAATATGTTCGTGTTCAACCTCCTCCAGTCCCGTATAAACGGCCAGAGGAGCCATGACGGCGGCTAAGACATAGATATAAATGGCTGCTTGATGGAAACTCTCTTTGCGCAAAATCAAGGCCGCCGTCTCCAGGATGACGGCGCTGACGAACAAGGCAATGGGGAAATGAACGACAAGGGGATGCAGGCGAAAATAGATAGGCTCCATAGAACCCTCCGATTGGTTAACTCGTTTTCTATCCCAGAACTTTTCGGATTTCCCCCAAGAGCTCTTCAAAGGCAAACGGTTTGCTGATCGCCTTATAAAGACGGCCGCCGACATTGATTTGAGGCTGAGCAAGCTCCTCTTCCTTGGAAATAATGCCGGACAAAAAAAGGACAGGAATATCTTTGGTCAAGGGATCCTCGGCAAGCTGGCGCACGGCCTCAGACCCCTCCATATCGGGCAGGACAATGTCCATCAGAATCAAATGGGGCCGCGCCTTTCGCGTTCTCTCCATCGCCTCCCGGCCCGTCGATGCCCTGATGACCTCGAAATTCTCCGCCGAGAGCCTTTTCTCAAGAAGGTCCACCACATCCTTTTCATCATCCACAACCAGAATCTTTTCCTCTGCCACGATGCCCCTCCTTCTTTTAACCTGCATGAAAACTCTTCAAAACTCTCATATAGTTGGCCCGTTCAAAGACCTGGGGATTTTCGCAGGATTTCTGACTCATGCTGCCTTTCATCTGCCGGACAGATTCATACCCTTCCCTTTCCATCCATTCCTGCATCTGTTTCAAGATAACAGCGGCATATTCTATCCCCTCGTCAAACAAGACAGAGCACAGCATCGTCGCATCGGCGCCGGCCATAAGCATCTTCAACGCATCCTGGGCACAATGAATACCGCTCGTGGCCGCCAGGCTGATCTGCAATTTCCCGTAGAGAATCGCAATCCATCGAAGCGGCAGACGCATCTCATAGGAGGTGCTTAACAACAGATTGGGCACCACTTCCAAATTTTCGAGATCGATATCCGGCTGATAGAATCGGTTGAATAGGACGAGGGCATCGGCGCCGGCCTCTTCCAGGCGTTTGGCCATATGAGCCATGCTGCTGAAATACGGCCCGATTTTGACAGCCACAGGGATCGTGACGATAGATTTGACCGCCTTTAAAATCTCCACATAAGTGTTCTCAACCTCGCTGCCGGTCTTGTCCATATCCGTCGCAATAAAATAAATATTTAACTCCAGGGCGTCCGCCCCGGCCTCCTGAATCTGTTTGGCATAATCGGTCCAGCCGCCCACGGTATGGCCGTTTAAACTGGCGATAACCGGGATATCCACCGCGCTTTTCGCCGCGCGGATATGTTCGAGGTATTCTTCGGGACCGAAGGTATAGGTGGACTGCTCCGGCGTAAAGGTAAGCGACTCGGCAAAACTATCCGTCCCCTGAAGGGAAAACTCATGGACATTAAAGGCCTCCAACGCAATCTGTTCCTCAAAAATCGACCCATTCACGACGGCCGCGATGCCGGCGTCTTCCATTCTCTTGTAATTATCAAGGTGGTGGGACAAAGGAGAGGCGGCCGCGACCAAAGGATTTTTCAGTTTCAATCCCATATATTGTGTGGTCAGGTCCATCCCTTGCCGATCCCCTCCTATTGAGGCTGGTTGCTCTGCGCAGGCGGTGGTGGTGACGCCATCTTCTCGTAAATCGCCCAGCGCTCATAGATATCTTTTTGGGCGAGGTTGAGAAGCTCCTTAGCCCTTTGGGGCTGCGTCTTGGCTAATATCTGGAAACGATTCTGCCGGTATGTATAGTCTTTGAACGGCACCTGCGGCGCCGAAGAATCCAGGACGAAGGGATTTTTCCCCTCTTTGGCAAGGTCCGGATTGAAGCGGAACAACGGCCAGTATCCGGTCAGCACAGCGGCTTTCTGATCCTGCACAGACTCGGTCATATTGATCCCGTGGGCGATGCAGGAACTGTAGGCGATAATAAGGGAAGGCCCTTCGTAATGTTCCGCCTCAATAAAGGCACGCAGGGTATGCTCATCCTTGGCCCCCAAGGCCACATTGGCCACATACACATGGCCGTAGGTCATGGCCATACGCGCCAAATCCTTCTTGGGGAAAGCCTTCCCCGACGTGGCAAATTTGGCCACGGCCGCCCGGGGAGTGGCCTTCGAGGACTGTCCGCCCGTATTAGAGTACACCTCCGTATCTAAAACGAGGATATTCACATCATAGCCCGAGGCCAGCACATGATCCAATCCGCCGAAACCGATATCATAGGCCCAGCCGTCGCCGCCGATAATCCACACGCTCTTTTTGACAAGCATATCCGCCACACTCAAGAGTTGTTTGGCCTCTTTTGTCTCCTGCCCTTTTAATTTCTCTTTCAAGACAGCCACCCGCTTACGCTGTTCAAAGATATCGGCCTCATCTTTCTGTGGAGTCGCAATCAAGGCCTGCACAAGCTCGGTCCCAACGATGGCTTCCATTTTTTTCAAAAGTTCGCAGGCAAATTCTTTTTGTTTATTGATGGTGAGACGGAATCCCAGCCCAAACTCCGCATTGTCCTCAAACAGGGAATTCGACCATGCCGGCCCGCGGCCATCCTTGTTCTTGGTCCAGGGGGTCGTGGGCAGGTTCCCGCCGTAAATGGAGGAACACCCCGTCGCATTCGCCACAACAGCGCGGTCGCCAAAAAGCTGTGTCATAATTTTAATATATGGGGTCTCGCCGCAGCCCGCACAGGCGCCGGAAAACTCAAAGAGCGGCTCAAGGCTCTGGATCCCGCGGATGGTCGTGTGTTTAACCTTCTGCCGGTCTATCTCCGGCAAGTTAAGAAAGAATTCCCAATTCTTGCGCTCCTGTTCTTTAATCGGCGGCTGAGGCATCATATTGATGGCCTTGAACCGTGTCTCTGACTTGTTCTTGACAGGGCAGACATCGACACAAATGGCGCACCCTGTACAATCCTCAGGGGCTACCTGAATTGTGTATTTCAATCCTGCCAATTCCCTGTCTTTGGCATCCACGGCCTTAAAAGCGGCCGGCGCTTGCTTAAGACATTCGGGATCATAGACCTTCGTGCGGATGACTGTATGAGGACAGACCGCCACGCACTTGCCGCACTGGATGCAGATATTCTCATCCCATACGGGAATCTCCTGGGTAATGTTGCGTTTCTCCCACTGGGTCGTCCCCACAGGATACGTGCCGTCCGCCGGCAGGGCGCTGACGGGGATCTGATCGCCGCACTGGGCCAGCATCCTGGCGGTTACGTTCTTAACAAAATCAGGGGCATCCTCGGAAACGACCGGCGGCCTCTCTACAGAACTTGTCACATGATCCGGCACCTGGACTTTATGCAGATGTTCCAGGGCATGGTCAACCGCATAGAAATTCTTCTGAACGACCTCCTCGCCGGCCTTGCCGTAAGATCTTCGAATGGAATCCTTAATGGCTTCAACAGCCTCCTCCCGTGGAAGCACGCCGGAGATGGCAAAAAAACACGTCTGCATGATGGTGTTGATGCGCACGCCCATCCCTGTCTCATGGGCCGCCTGATACGCATCAATCACATAAAACTGGACCCTTTTCTTAATAATCTGCGCCTGAACATCCCGAGTGAGTTTATCCCAGACTTCCTGCGGCCCAAAGGGACTGTTCAATAAAAATATGCCCCCCTCATCGAGCTTTTCTAAGACGTCGTATTTCTCTATAAATCCAAACGAATGGCATCCGACAAAGTTCGCCCGGCTGACCAGATAGGTAGAATGAATAACTTTGGGGCCAAACCTCAAATGGGAGACAGTTACAGATCCGGCCTTCTTGGAATCATACACAAAATACCCTTGCGCATAATGGGGGGTGTGTTCGCCGATAATCTTAATCGAGCTTTTATTGGCGCTCACTGTCCCGTCGGAGCCCAGCCCGTAAAAAATGGCCCGCACCCCGGCCTCGCTCTCAATGGTGAAACTCTCATCATAGTCCAGGCTGGTTTTGGACAAATCGTCGTTAATCCCGATCGTGAAATGATTCTTAGGCTCTTTTTTCTTCATCTCGTCAAAAATGCCTTTAATCATCGCCGGCGTAAATTCCTTGGAGGATAACCCATAACGGCCGCCGATGATAGCCGGCAACGCCTTAAACCTCTTCTCAGAGGCGGTTTCAAAGACCGCATTAACGACATCCAGATATAAGGGCTCGCCGGCGCTGCCGGGTTCCTTGGTGCGGTCCAATACCGCCAGGACTTTTGTTGTCGCCGGAAGGGCTTGGATAAAATGCTTAACAGAAAACGGACGGTATAGCCGCACCTTCAGGACACCGACCTTTTCCCCCTTTTTCTCCAGCCTATCCACGGTATCTTGGCAGGCCTCGGCCCCGGAGCCCATAATCACGATAATCCGCTCCGCATCCTTGGGCCCATAGTAATCAAATAAATGATAGGAACGGCCCGTCAATGGGGCAAACTTATCCATAGTCTTCTGGACAATCTCCGGGCAGGCATTGTAATAAGGATTCACACTCTCTCTGGCCTGAAAGAAGACATCCGGATTCTGGGAGGTTCCGCGCACTACCGGGTGATCCGGCGACAAGGCGCGCGCCCGGTGCGCCAGCACCAAATCCTCATTGATCATAAACCGGATGTCATCTTCAGTGAGTTGTTCAACTTTAGCGATTTCATGGGAGGTGCGAAAACCGTCAAAAAAATGCAGGAAGGGGAGGCGCGATTCCAGGGTTGCGGCCTGGGCGATGAGGGCAAAATCCATGGCCTCCTGGACAGAGTTTGAGGCAAGAATCACAAACCCGGTAGCGCGGGCGGCCATGACATCGGATTGGTCCCCAAAAATCGATAAAGCCTGGGCGGCAATCGAGCGTGCCGCGACATGAAATACCGTGGGCGTCAATTCCCCGGCGATTTTATACATATTGGGAATCATCAGAAGCAGTCCCTGAGAGGCCGTAAAGGTAGTTGCTAACGCCCCTGTCTGCAAGGCGCCGTGAATGGTCCCTGCGGCGCCGCCTTCGCTTTGCATCTCCTGGACGACAGGCACTGTTCCCCAAATATTCGTCTCGCCGTGTGCCGCCCATTCATCCGCCTTTTCCCCCATGGGAGAAGAAGGGGTGATGGGATAAATCGCAATCACCTCATTGGTTTTATAGGCAATATAACTGGCGGCCTCATTGCCATCAATAGTCACCTGATTTCTCTTCATACGCCTTTCCTCATTCTGACCGATGATTTCTTGAATATTTCTTCCCTGTCTGGATTGGATGGATAATTCTGACATCGTTAGTATTGCATCACTCTTCTTAAAAACCCTTGATTCTGTAATGGTTCCACCACATTATAATGGGTTTATGAATTACGTCAAGCAACTTTGAGAAGAACATCCCATAGAACGGCCGCATCTCTTAAGATCGATTACAAAAAGGGGTAACCGTTATTGACAAGACCCCTTTATTGCCCTATCTTTAATAAGCAAGACCGCTCAATCCTATGACATCAAACCCTCAGCCCCCCAAAACTCATCTCTTTTCCAAAGAAACTTGGGTCTTTCTTACCCTCACCATCCTTTGCGTTTTTGCCCTTCTGCGGTTTGTCGATCTCACTCCACATGTGGACCAGGAATTTTTCTTCTCCAGCGAAGACCCCCATTACAGGGCCGATCACGAGATCTCCAATCTCTTTACCCGCAAGGACAGCCAGATTATCATCAGCGTCCGCGGAGACATCCACTCGACTGCCTACGAACAAAAGATCCGCCGTCTCAGCGAGCTTTTATTGAGCTTTGATGCCGTCAGCAGCGTTAAAAGCGTCAGCCACGGCCCGCGTAACGTCGAGGACGCCATCCGCAGCCCCTTTTGGAAACGCCTCTTGATTGCCGACAACGAAAGTTCCACCAACGTCATCGTCATTGTGGATGAAAATATCGGCCCCTATCTGGTTCCCAAAATCGAAGACCTGATCGCCGTCATGCAAAACGGGGATTTCCATATCGAGATTTCCGGATTCCCCTACGTGGTGGAGATGATCCGCCGCTATCTGGTCAGAGACCTGCATATCTTCAGCAGCCTGGCCGTCGTTCTGTTCGGGGTCGTCATTCTTTTTATCTTTCATTCCTGGCGCATCCTCTTAGGGATGATGTCCGCCTGCCTGCAGACCTGCGCGCTTACCTTTATGATCACGCACCTGCTGCACATTAAGATCGGCATCCTGACGGCCAACCTGGCCACCATTGTTTTCGTGATGACCATCTCGCACTGCGTCTTTCTGACCTTCAACTGGAAAAACCTGCACAAGAACGAAGCGGGCACATCCCAGTATTCCGCCGTCAAAAAGGCCATGCACATAACGCTTATGCCTTCTTTCTGGAGCATGGCCACCACACTGATGGGATTCTTCAGCCTTCTTTTCGTCCCGGCCAAACCCTTACGGGAGCTGGGTATGTCAGGCGCCATCGGGACCTTAGTCGCTTTTTTTGTGGCCTACAGCGTGTATCCACCCTTTCTGTGCCTCAAAGACCGCACACATCTGCGCTCCAGCCGATCGGTCAAACACTACCACCAGATGATATTTAAGGTGGTGGAAAAACGCTACCGCCTCATCATCACCCTCATCATCGCCTTTATCGTGATCACTCTCCCGAGCCTGAAATACCTGAACACGGACCCGAGTCTTATTTCCTACTTCTCGAAAAAAAGCGACATCACGAAGGGGCTGGAATATATCGACCGCAACGGCGGCAGCAGCCCCCTCATCTTGGTCCTAAAAACCGAATCGGGAGAGACCCTCAACACCAACAAGACCTATCGTCAATTATGGAAACTGCAAAAGGATTTGGAGGAGCACCCGGATGTGGGGACCATTATCTCTCTGCCGACCTTGATGTCGGAAGGCAAGCGTCTTCCCTTTTCCTTCTTTCTGGTATGGGACTGGTATCTGGATGTTCTGGAGGAACCCCAATACGACCGGATTGCCCGCAGCTTCATCTCGCGGGACAGGAAATACGGATTGTTTTTGCTGCGTATGAACGAGATGGGCCGCACGGGTCCCAGGCTTGAGGTGATCGAAGAGATTAAAAACACCGTCCGTAAACATCATTTTGTACCGCACCTCGTCGGCGGCATCTATGCCCTGCAGGGGCATCTTTCCAAACTGGTCGCCTCCAGTCTCATCTTCGGCTTATCTCAGCTTATCCTTCTTTTTGCCGGAGTGGCTCTTATTGTATCGCGCTCCGTGCGCATCTCATTGGCAATGACATTAAGCATCGGCCTTATCCCGTTGTGTATTTTAGGCGGCATAGGCCTTCTGGGGATTCCGTTGGATACGATCTCAGCGCCGGCGGCCAACATCGCCATTTCCATGGGAATTGATGCCATGATTCACATAACGAACAACTTTCGCCGCCTCGTGCGCGGACGCCATAAATGCAGGAATACGGGGAAAACTTGGGCGCGCGTGCGTAAAATCATGTGGGAGCCGGTGGTCACCTCCATATCCATTGTCTCCATCGGCTTTGCGATTTTCTTTTTCTCCTCATTTCCCCCTACCCAGCGCTTCGGGGGGGCCATCGTCTTTGGGACTATCACAACAGCCATGGTAGCCCTTTTTATCTTTCCTGCCCTGTCCCGGAAAGAGTCTTAGCCTCATACCTCCATGGCAAAGAGAATCGGTGCTAAATCGCCAAATCGCAGCTGTCGATACATGCCCTAATCTCTTTAATCTGACCCATCTTGAATTGAATCAACATATCGAACAGATCTTTGGATTTGGTAAAGGTGAGCACATCCCGCAGGTGGGTATAGAACGCCTCCAATTTTTCCTCGTAACTCAAGATAGTCTCCATGACCTCCTTGGGCGAAGAATCAGCCGCAATCTCAAAGTGAGGCATAATGTCTTCGCTTAAATAATCAGGAATATTCTTCACGTACTCGGCGTGGGCATACTCCTGCAGATTGATACTGCGCAGCATCTCAAGGGCGTTGACCTGTTTTTTCTGCAACAAATCCGCCGTCTGCCTCGAGCGCTCATCCTTAAGATACTCTTCCATCATATCATAAAAGACATAAAGCTTTTCTTCCCACCCGATAACAAGTTTTACAATCTCCTCTAAATTATAAAAAGCCATAATACAATCCTCCATTGTTCAGCCAATTATATTTTAAAATCTCACATCCCCCCTGCCTATGCGGTAAACTGCGATGAAACTTACGTAATATTACTATATTTTATCACAGCTGTCCCATTATAAGTTGAACATAGTCAATTGGTTAGCGTTTTGAGTATTTTGTTTATTGATATCAGTTTTCGTAAGTG
>Ga0155416_164_pt2 | contig 25570 bp, 27 predicted proteins | sample RifCSPhighO2_02_FD_106384 | JGI IMG/M metagenome (GOLD analysis project Ga0155416, IMG submission 106384) | Omnitrophica WOR_2 bacterium RIFCSPHIGHO2_02_FULL_50_17 | reverse complement strand
CATTTGTCATCGGCATCCAATAACGCGATGAATTCTCCACCGGCATTGCGGATGCCTGTGTTGCGCGCCTTGGACGGCCCGCCGTTTTCCTGATGGATATAACGGACTTTATCCGGACAACGCCGCGCGTAAGAATTTACAAGCTCCCTGGTATCGTCCGTCGAACCGTCGTCCACAACGATGATCTCAAAATCCTGACAGGTCTGCTCCAGCACGCTGTCCAAAGTTTCTCTTAAATATCGAGCGCAATTGTATGTAGGGATAACAACACTAACTAATGGTTTTAAGCTTGTCATGCCAGATTGTAAGTACTTACCATGCGTTTTATTATCGGTTTAATATTAAAATTTTCCTCGACAAATTTTCTTCCTTCTTTCCCCATTTTATCTAATACTGATTGGTCATTAACCAGTTTCATGATTTTATCCTTTGCAACCTGAGCATCAAAAGAGATAAGGTAACCAGTTTTATTATCAATCATGGCCTCTTTGACACCTCCGACATCAGTCGCAATGACTGGAATTTCCATCGCCTGCGCTTCAAGCAATATCACGCCAAAAGCCTCATTTTCACTTGGCAACAGAAGTATGTCCGTCTTTTTAAGGACATCGATCGTTTCATTTTCCGTCAAAGCGCCCAAGAGATGGACAGTGTCCTGCAAATGCAACTCATGGATCGCGTGTTTAATTTCTTCTCTCATATATCCATCTCCAACAACATAATATTCGAAATGACGATGCTTTTCCTCCACCAAAGCCTTGAGTATATGAAGGCCAAAAACAATATTTTTTTCTTTAACAAGCCGCCCCACGGTGGTGATAACGACTTTGGAGCCATTATGTTTTTGAGAAGGGCTGAACTTGTCCATATCAATCCCGTTAGGCAGGATAATAAGTTTCTCCTTGGGGCAACCAAAACTCTCAAGCATGTCGTTGCAATATTGGCATGTTACATAAACCCCATCAATTTTTTCAAATAACTCTTTGTACATACTTCCCTTATCTTTCAAGCCAAGTCGAATGTCATAACCGTGGAATGTCACAAACATTTTAGTATTCTTAATAATTTCTTTTAAAAATATGAACTCATTCGCATTCGGACCAAAATGACAATGGATGACGTCAAAGTGCCCGTCTAAAAATGGGACAATTTTAAACAAGTTGTTTAATGCCTCATACAGCGTATACTTTTGAAAATCAAAACATTGGCTAATTTGTTTCGGATAACGATGGATATTTTTAAATATAATTTCAAGTGCCGCAAACAACCGTTTGAATCTCTTTTCCGGAATATCGAAATAATAAGTTTTCTTTAAAAGATCATAATCGAAAACGGTGTTGTGAATTTTCTCGTCTGCCGCCGGTTTCCAAAGGGCAAAAATATTGACTTCATGGCCCAATTCAATTAAGCTCACGATCTGATTCAAAATAAATGTTTCTGAAATTTTTGGGAAAATCCCGGCAACAATAGCTATTTTCATCGTAAATTTTTAAACTTTGGTATTGCCGCTCATGACATTATTGTTTTTTCTAAGCAGCATAGACAGACCGGAGATTGTGACGTCTTCATAAGATAATCCCCTCCCTCGAAAAGCCAAAGGGAATTCTTTGATGATATTCAAGTGAGCTTGAGTTTTTATCTTTTCTAAAAATACAATTTCACAACCCGAATTCTTCAATGTCGAAATAAATTGCTCACAACTCCACCCATTCAATGGCTGGAGTTCATCTTTTTCTCTTCCCAGATCAAATATTCCCAGCTCCTTCACCTTTTTCGTTATAAAGTTCTCAGAAAAGATGAATTGAGGATATGGCATCCGTAAAGAGGCAGAGGCATGCAATCCCCACGGGCTTGAATATAAAGGATTAAATTTTAAGTAGATATATCCTTCCGCCTTGCAGATCCGTATGAGTTCCGACAACATTGTTGCCGGTTCTTTGACATGCTCGAGGGTATTGAAAGAATACACAAGATCATACGCCTCCGATGCCAGCGGGAGGACTCGAGAGAGGTCACCTTGAATGAAGCGAAGATGTTTTGATCTCCCATCCCGCCAGTCTTCGATATCGACAAGCGTCACTTGATGTCCATAGCACGCAAAGGCATGCCCGGCCATTGCATCACCGCAGCCGGCTTCAAGGATATTCAACCCCGGTTGACGCAGATCTTCTATCGTTTCTATAAGATGGGCGGCTCGGTCCACTCCTCTTTCCCATGTGCGATAGGTATCATAGCCGTATTCTGGATAGGGAGGGTGTCTTGACTGAAGTTCTTGAAAGATCGCCTCGGAATCATACCATTGAGGGCTTTCAGTTTGGGATAAGATCCCCTGGATGTCCTTTCGACAAAGTGTTTCCTTGTAACCGGCCCAACGGGAATATAATCCGGGGAACGCTCTTTTGATAAAGTCTTTGCCTGTCCGTCCTATATCCATTTCAATGGATTTCCCTGTTATTTATTAGCGCAAATTCTCGCATTTTAAATCGTAACAACCGCTAATGATGCCTAAGTAATAAAAAAGAAAAACTTCGTGTTCGAACGCATTTTCTCGCGGCAGTAAAAAACTCCTTAGATATTTCATCAGAGTCACAAAGAGATCTCTGAAAACCCACAAAGGTATTCCAAGAAACGACCTCCCCGTGAAAAAATTTTCTTTAAAAATAATCAAATTGTTTCTACCCCCCAGAAAATACCATTTCCGGAAATAACTCTTCGTGAGCCGACGGGGGTCGTTGTGATGTATTACAACCGCCTCTGGGGAATAGGCAATTTTGGCGCCCAAATTCGCCCAGCGATAGGCCAAATCGGTATCTTGAGACCTGCCGGAGAAACGGAAATTGCCAAATTTTTCAACGGAGGTCCGCCGGAAAATCATGTTGGCACCGGTGACAAGGATTTTTCGGACATCATCATTTTCAAAGTATTTATCTCCTTTGTCATGGTGGGCCAAGGGGCCGTGCAGTTTTGTTTTGTCCAGCCATTCAGGCCACGCACCATCACATTCAGCAATCACCTTGCCGGCCAATAAGTCGATATTTTTCGTAGAGAAAGTTTTCCATATATTTGCGAGCCAGTTGCGATCAGCGACACAATCATCATCGGTCATCGCGATAATCTCGCCTCGGGTGGACTCGATTCCCTTGTTGAGGGCAAAGGTTTTCCCCTGGCGCTGTTCAAATAGATAGATAAGATTCCCCGGGAAAGCTCTCTTAAAGCCTTCAACGATTTCTTTTGTTTTATCAGTGGAATTATTGTCAACAACGATGATTTCATAATCAGCTTTATCAATCCCTGTTTGGTCCGCGATGCTTTGAAGGGCTTTGATGAGACTCTCACAGCGATTGTATGTCGCTACAACCACGCTAATTTTTGGCATAATCTTTTTCTTTTGGCTATGTTTCTAGAGAAAAGTCGTTTCAATGCAATGCCCCGTCCACCTCGGGGGTGGCCGTAACTCATCTACATTACCCCATCCCCCGCACAAACTCCGGGAATAGTTTAATCTTTTTCGCGTCACCGGGAATAAACACTGAGCCGGTACACTCCGGGAGTGCAGGGGGTGATGTTCTATGACCATAGTTCTTCCAGAAAATCCTGATAAGGAACGATTTCGATGTTGTTTGTTTTTCGCGGCCGTTTTTCAAGGCATACGCAGACAAGACGCTTAAAGCGGTGCTCCTGGGCGATAGCCTTGAGAGAACGCAGGTCATCCGCCGTGATCACGGACTTGGCCTTGACCTCGATGGCGGTATGGTCATCGATGATAAAATCCACCTCGAACCCGCTTGTCGAACGCCAGAAGCTTAACCGGACAGGACGCCTGTAATCCCGGAAGGCAGTGAGTTCATGCATCAGAAATGTTTCGAACGCCCCGCCGAATTCTGGCGTCCCTTCATTCAAAATACCGCGCCCTTGCATCTGCCGCGCGATGCCGGTATCAAAGAAATAATACTTGGACGAACGGATGGGCTTGCGCCGGCTGCCTTTCCGGAAGGCGGGCAGTTCGTGGATAATCAGGGTGTCCTTGAGGATCTCGAAATATTCATAAATTGTCGTGCGTGGCACCTGGGCGTCGTTGGCGGTATTGGTAAAATTAACGACCGCGGCGTTGCATAACGCGGCCACTTTCAAAAAACGGCTGAACGCCGGGATATTGCGCGTCGCCCCTTCCGCGACAATTTCCTGCTGTAAATAATTGCCGGTGTAAGCCTCCAGGTCGGCGTCCTGATCGGTGGAAAAATAAATAGACGGGATCAGGCCGGAATTGAGCGCGCGCTTTAAGTCGAAACGCGGGCCAAGCTCTTTCACGGTAAGCGGATGAAAATACTGCGTGCGTGCGCGGCCGCCCAAAAGGTTGACGCCGCCGCGGCGTAATTTCCGCGCGCTTGACCCCGTCAAAAGAAACCGCACGCCCCGCTCTTCGATCAGCCGGTGCGCTTCGTTCAACAGATCCGGCAGGCGCTGGATTTCATCGATGACGACTATTTTGTCGCGCGCCGTAAGCTCTTCGGATATCCTCCCGGGGTTCCGGTTAAGGTCAAGGAACAACGTGTTGTCCAGCAAATTATAAACGCGCGCGTCTTTCAGGGAATGCGCGATCAGAGAACTTTTTCCGGTCTGGCGCGGCCCGAATAAAAAATAAGACTTCCCCGTTAAAAGGGCTTTGATGTCCACCTGGCGTTCAAGATAGCCGGGTGCCGGTAACGGGTTTTTGTTTGTCGTGTTCATCGTCATAAATTATGCCATATGACGAAAGCAATGTCAAGTTTGGCATAAGGTCCATGTTAAAACATCCAAGGGACACAGATTCAGCGCAAATTCTCAAAATTTGTGTTCAAACCAAAACATCCCCATATGATGCCGCAATAGTAACAAATAATGGCTTCATGAAAAAAAGTTTCACGTTGATGCCTCCCCGCCAGAGACCGGACATATTTCACGACACATTGAAGCAATTCCTTATAGACCCACAGAGGGACTTTTAAGAACAGCCTGCCGGAGCGGTACTTCTCCCTAAAAATAAGAAACCAATTTTTCCCGCACAGAAAAAACCATTTCCTAAAATATTGTTTCGTTAACCGCGCGCTTTCATTGTAGTGGTAAACTACCACATCAGGAGAATACGCGATTTTTGCTCCCATCCTTTGCCAACGAACGCCCAATTCGGTATCTTCCGCCCTTCCCGCAGGACGGTAGGCGCCATACGCGTCAATCGCGGCACGTCTCAGTATGGTGTTCGCCCCCGTGGGGATGATGCGCCGGTCTTTGGTGCTTTCCAAATAGTGCTCCCCTTTATCGTAATGTGCCAATGGGCCATGGAGCTTTGATAAATCAATCCAAGGGGGCAAGGGCCCGTCAAACCGGGCGATGATCTTTCCCGCCAACAGATCGATATTTTTTGTTTCAAACACCGATCTAATCTTAGCGGCCCACTTTGTATCCACGCGGCAATCGTCGCCGATCGTGGCGACCAATTCGCCCTTACTTGCAATAATACCGGCATTAATCGCGTGCGCTACACCCTGTTTCTGCTCAAAAATATATTTCATCCTGCCATTAAAGTTCTTCTCAAAAGACCCAACAATCGTTTTCGTATTGTCAGTTGAGTTGTTATCAACGACCAGGACTTCAAAATCGCCGGGTTCGATCTCCTCCTGCACTAAAAGGCTATTCAAGGCGGCCTTAAGGCATTCGCAGCGGTTATAGGTTGGAATGATGACACTAAGTTTCATACATTACCCCATCCCCCGCACAAACTCCGGGAATAGTTTAATCTTTTTCGCGTCACCGGGAATAAACACGAGCGGGGCCGCGTCCCCGGCAAGCTGGTTAAAATCAAGCCTTGCGCACCGATCAAGAAGCGCGGTCTTCAAAGCCGGCATATCGGCAATTTTGTGTTTCGCTTTCAAATACCCAAAGTTAGGGCTCGTTTTCCCCGCCAGAAACATCGCATCATAAAAATCTCTTCCCACGGCCCGCCGGCGATTAAGGATGGCGTAAAACTTTTGGGCAAGAAGAATATCTATAGGGACAACGCTTATGCCTGCAAGCACATCAAACTTGTTAATAATCACGCGCTGCGGCGAATATCCAAAATTCTGCGGCTCGGCATCAATTTTTACCAGCACCTTCTCTTCCTTGTGGCCGGAAAGGCCGATCTCAAACAAAAGGCCCGTAATCTTGATATCCGCGCTAAATGCCCCCTTAAAGGAAACCCCCGTCTGTACAGCAAAACCCTCAAGGGTCAAATTTCGCGAAATATTTTGAACCAAAAAACGGAAATCGTCCCGCGAGAGCCCCTGATTGTCAAAATCCAGATCTTCCGAGAAACGCCCAAGCCCGTGCGCGATATGGACCGCCGTACCGCCCATAAACACAAGCTTCGCGCCAAATTTACCGCCAAAAATTACCGCAAGAATCTTGTACTGCAGATATTCCCGCAAAATGCTGCGCTTAAAAGGACGCAGATGTTCAGGATAGAAAGACTCGATCTGACGAAACTCAAGCATGCTTAATATACTCCCAAAAAGCCGCCACTCTTTTCTTAAGAGACTTTTGCGCGTAGGCGCTTAAATAACTGCTCATTTTTCGACGGTCAACGGCCTTGGCCAATTCCTCGCGGTTCACGCGCAGGGCCGCGAACTTTTCAGCGTCGTCAAGCTCGGGATTAAGATAAAAATAATCCAGCAGCGCCTTTTCAGGGGAAGCGATTTTACAATACCGGCCATGACTTGGAACATATTCAAAACCGAAATACAGCTTCGGTTGTATGGCACGGTAAGTAAACTCCCCCAGCGTCGTCGGGAAACCCATGGTCTTACGCGTTGATGCCGAGGTGATCCCATAGACGCTTTCCGGTATCAGGTGATAGTAAGCAAGCGCCATTTCGAAAGAAACATAGGAAGGCGCGTAAATACGATTGGCGATCTCAAACAGGATTTTCTCATCTCGCGCCAGGTCAGAAAATATGTAATACCCCTTAATGACCTTGCGGATGTAACCCTTTTCCCGCCATTCGTTGAGCCGTCTGCGGTGAAACGCGGGGTCTGCCTGCCGTATATCGGCAAGCGAAAAAACCGTGAACTCCCGTCCCATGATCTCCCTGAATTCAATGTACTTCATGTATTTCTCCAAGATGCTATTTTTAACATCAATAAGAAATATAATATACAAATGGGTATTTGTCAATCCCCGCCTCTTTGACCTCATACGTCAAAGTTTTTATGCCAATCACCCCCAGGGGGGAGCGCATGACTTTAATACTTTGATCAACGTCCCCTCCATTACTCCCTCCAAGCCGCCGCATTTTTGTCGCGAACGTTTTTCAAATATTTCCAAAAGGGCACTAGTGTAACCCCATCCCGCTGTCCGGATTTATCGATTGTGACAACGACCGCCTGTTCAAGCCCGTTTTTTTGCATAAATACCCTGAGTCCTTTGAGGTCCACGTCGCCGGTTTTAACTTCCACAGGCATGATATCCTTTTGCTCCCCGGCCAAAACGATGTCTACCTCGTTTTTATAAGCGTCCCTGTAGAAGAATTGCGCATCCAGCTGCCAAACCAGGATATTTTCAAAACACAGGGCAAATTTGTCCTCAACCGTCTGCGCAAAAACAATCGCAGGATAATATTTTTTCAATGCCCGTTTTTGCTTGCGTAGATTTCGCGAAAAATTGTAAAGCTTCCGGATCAAAAAGGCCTTCTCCAGATAATCCAGATAAGACGCGACGGCCTGCCTGCTCAGCCCCAGCTCTTTGGACAAGCGCGCGACATCAATAATCTGGCCCGGCTGAAACATTATCAAATCCAGTATCTCGCTCAATACCCCGGTATTTCGCACCCTGAACAATTGCGGAATATCCTTATAAAGAATTTTATCAACGACCGTCTCTTTTAAATACTTGCGGATCACCATCTCGTCGGTGACGTTGACCAGTTCTGGAAACCCGTTTATTTTCATATAGATACGCAAGGCAGAGAGAATTTCATTTTGGTAAAGTTCCGGCTTGGCCAGAAAATCCTGACGTCTGGAAAAGGCCAGATATTCCACAAAGTTCAGTTGATTGACCCGAAACTCAAATATGCGTCCCCCCAGGGATTCTTTGATATCCTTGCGCAGAAACAAGCTCTCGGATCCGCTGACCAAGATCTTGATATTCTTATGGCGGTCATATATTTTTTTGATTTTGTCCGTCCATGACCTTAATTTCTGAATTTCATCGAAACAAAACAGAAACCGCCCTTCATCCAGATTAATTTCAGGATGAATTCCCCTGTAGGCATTTAAAAGATCTTCCAGGTCAAGTTCGGAAAAATCATCGAAGGAGAAATACAGGATGTTGGCCGGCGGAATTTTGGAACAATGCTCTTCGATGACCTTGAGCATCATGGTCGTCTTGCCGGTCCGCCGCAAGCCAACCAGGGCGATAATCTGCGGCAACGAGAGAAACTTCGTAATCGCCGGGTAAATGTCTCGTTCGCAGTACCCTTTAATGGTAAAAGAACCTGCTTTCCACCATGGATTGGTTTCCCTGAGAATAAAATTCAGTTTTTCGCGTAATTCCATCAATACCCCCCAAAAATATTAGAGTTTTAATTTATATGCAATATTATAGATAACATAGAATATATTCTATGTCAAGCAATGACTAACACTACTACGATCAAGTCGATTAATGTGTGGCCCCGTCCACCTCACAGGTGGGATGCGGCTTTCATTAAATTTCCCATGCTTTTCCGATAATTCCGCTGCTTAAAATACCGAATGGAAAGCTGATAATAGCTTTTTAACAGTTTTTTCCGCCACCACCTCTTGGAAACCCGGATATCTTGGTCTTCTAACATTCTTTTAGCGATAACAACGCGGGCTTCAAACATCGGAATCATTTTTGAGGTCAGCTGGCCGTCGCCGTGCTTTCGTACAGTCATCGACGGTTTATCGATAAAGACAATTTCATTATCTTTGGCGATCCTTAGCCGCATATCGGTGTCATAAGTCACCGTAAACGCTTCGTCAAACATCCCCGCCTTTTGAAGGACTTTCTTTGGCGTCAATACGGTCATGGAGATATGCGTTCTGCCCTCTAAAAACTCTGTCCTGTTTCTCGCCGGCATTTGGGGGCGGATAACAAGAGGCGTATTCCCTGCCGTGTCTTCTTCATATCTTGCGGTATGCACAAGCCCGGCGCTGGTCTTGTCCATGACGTTTATTTGTTCTTCCAGCTTATCCGGAAACCAAAAATCGTCGGAATCTAAAAACGCGATATATTCGCCTTGGGCTTCTTGTATGCCCCGGTTTAAGGCGCTTGGCGCATTTTTATGCGCTTGCACCATATACCGTATCCTCGCCGGGTATTGCCGGATATACGCATTGACAATTTCCCGGGTATTGTCGGTTGACCCGTCATCGACAATAAGCAGTTCAAAGTCCTGATACGTCTGCTTTAAGACGCTGTTGATGGCATCCGTGATGCAGCCGGCACGGTTATATGTTGGAATGATGACACTCACTTTCGGCATTTATTTTTCCTTAATATCTGTTCAGCCGCATAGAAATCCTCAAAGGTTGCAATTTTTATTGTCGCAAATTTGCAATAAACCAACGCCACCTTGTGATTTAAGCGATGGACGAGCTCCACCGTCGGGCGGTCAGTCAAATTCCCCTTTTTCCCTTCTTTCATGGCCCTGCAAAGAAGATCAAATTTGTAGACCTGCGGTGAGCATGTGCAGGCAAGCGCGGCGCGTTCAAGCACCGATTCGATTGTATGACGCGATGCCTTGACAACCGTATCTTCGCAGGCAACGCATCCCGTGCAAGCCCCATGCCGGCGGGCGGCATCCAGGCACTCTTCGATAAATTCGGCGCGCGTCGTCGGGTTGGCCCCGTCCTGCAAAACAACGATATCCGTCTTTTCCATGGCCGCCAATCCGTTTTCGACAGAAATTTGGCGGTCGCTGCCTCCGGGAACCAGCGCCCTTAATTTTTTAAAGCTGTATTTGCCTAATATGTCCTCATATTTTTGCTGATAATTTTGATTAATCACCAGATAGATATCGGTTATGCTTTCGATCTGGTCATAGGTTTTCAACGAATGAATAAAGACGGGTTCGCCTAACAACTCGTAAAATTGCTTGGGAGAGTCAATCCCTTTGACTCTTGCGCCGCTTCCACCCGTAAGGATCAACGCTGAAATTTTCATGCGCCGATCTCCTGTTTATCCACTCTTTTAAAATAGCTGATTGATGCTGATATTTGATAAAAATAGTATAGCCAGACATAACCCGCCGTGAGCACAAGCGCGAAGTAAAGTTTATTGAAAATACTCCCTACTAAAATCAAATAAATCGTTGCCATGTGAAGAGCGGTTACCTCTTTAAAAAGTATCCTTGGCAAGCTGTCGCTTGGAGAAAACTGTTTTTTTAAATCAAATTTGTGACCGGCAATATTTTTCTCCATAACAATCATTTTCCTCTTCGAAAGCAGGCTCTGGGACCCCAAAAGGCCTGCCATCAGCATAAAAGCCGTAAACCATATCGGGGCAGGGTCGTGCGTTCTGGCCAAGCCCGCGCTTATACCCAGATAAACCAAGATGATTGTCAATTTCCCATAGACATGATCCTTGATCTGGCCGGTGACGCTCTCCATTCCCAAATACCGGGCAAGATCTCCGTCCATATGATCGACAATAAAAAACGCCCAATAACATAACATCGCGGCGATATTCCCATGGTATGAACCGAATGAATAAAACAGCGCGGCAAAGATGGAAAACACGAATGAAATGAGCGTCAAATCATTGGGCTTGAGGCCGGTTGCCGCTATTCTTTCAACCAAACTTAAGGACACAAATCTGGCCATCTTTCCAAGAAGATAATAGCTCTGCCGCCGCGGTCCTTTACCAAAACTTTTATTGTTCATAGATTTAAGTCCCAAAAACACACCTCCAAAAACACACCTCGTAGGTGTGTTTTTGGACTTTTCTCGTCGTTTTTTTCTTTGCGCTCAAAACCAGCTTGTCCCCGATTTCTAGGCATCATGTCAAATTTGGCTTCGCATTCAGAAAACTCGTCTTGATCTCAGCATACAGATTTTTATCGTTGCAATAGGAAACAACCGCATAGGTTACGATGGCGGCCGCAATCGAAATAGCCGCGTTCCACTTGGCGCCGGTGTGCAGGGTGAGATATTTTACCGTCCCGCCGGCAATGCTCATGATAACGGAGCCGTATGCCGCCGGCTTTAAGGCCGCAAGAAATTCCGACGGATTCAAACGCAAATATTTCCTGATTCGGATCATGCCGATTCCAAAGGCGGCAGCCGTTGAAATTAATAAGGCCGAGGCCGCGCCGATCAGTCGAAATTTGATGGCGAGGGGAATGACCAGCAGGAAAAATAGGCCCACAGAGGCCAGATTGACCTGGAAATCGGCTTTTGTCTTTCCCCTGGCCATAAAGACAGGCCAGAGAACGCCTCCTAAAGACCGGATCAATCCCACCCAGGCTAAAATCCGCAGTGCCCCGGCGGCCGGCAGCCATTTTTCGCCGAAAATCAAGAGCAGAATATCCGGGGCAAACGTAAAAACACCAAAGGCAAACGGCATGGCTACGGCGCTGATCATCCGGGTTGTCTTGAGCACAACGCGCTTGACGTCGTTAAGGTCGTCCTGCAATTTTGAGTACGCGGGATACATGACAAAACCGACCCTGCCCAGGAAATAGACGGCCAGGAAATTGGCCAGATTGACGGAAATCGCATAGTAGCCGAGCATGGTGACGCCCAGATATTTCCCTATGACAATATTGTCCAGATTATTATTCAAAAACCACAGGGCCCCGCCGGCGAAGATGTATTTTCCGAAGTGGAACATGTCCCAGGCGATGGTTTTATCGAACTCAAATTTAGGCCGCCAGCCCGAGGCAATCCATTCTATGCTGATGTGGATGAGACTTCGCAACAGATAAGCCGCCACCAGGCTCCAGACACCGAAGCCGTTTAAAGCCAGCCCGAGGGCCGCGGCCGCATAGGTTATGTGGCCGGCTAATTCGGCCAGGGCCTTGTATTTGAACTTCATCTCCCTGTAAAGAACCGTCTGGGGGACTTTGCCGAAACAGCTGATGACAAAGACAAGCCCCAGGGCGCGGATGATGTTGGTTACGCCGGGATTGCCCAGGGCCTGAGCACCGAAGGGCGCGATGAAAAACAGGGCCGCAAACAGAATCACGCCCATGGCCGGAATCAGAAAAAAGGCCGTGTTGTAGGCAGCGGCGATATCCCCTTCTTTTCGTCTTACTAGGGCCGAATCAAAGCCTAAGCTTTTAAAGAGCGAAAAACCGTCAATCATGACAAAGGCCAGCGAAAACAGGCCGAAGTCCGCCGGAGTCAGGACACGCGCCAAAACAACGGTCGTCCCGAAGGCAATCACGCGCTGGGCGATGCTGGCGCCAAAGACCCATTTAATGCCGGATACTGTCTGGTGTTTGAGAGAGGTCATTTTAAAAACGGTGAACCTCGCACCACCTCCGAGGTGGTGCGAGGCTTGAAATACTCTACTGTTTTCTGGAGGCCGTTTTCAAAATTGACGAGTGGTTTGTAACCCAGCTTTTTTTGAATTTTGGATATATCCGCGTGGGTCTTAAAGACATCCCCGGGGCGCGGATCCAAAAAGCGCGGTTTGATATTTTTGCCGATGATCTTGTTGAGCGTCTCAACCAGTTCCATGACCGTGTGGTCTTTGCCGTTGGCGACGTTAAAGACCTCGTGTTTAATGTCCGGTGTCGTGGCGGCGAGGATGTTGGCCGAGATGACATTGTCGATATACGTAAAATCCCTCGACTGCCTGCCCGTGCCGAAGATGGGCGGCGGCTCATCGCGCAGGATACAGTGGATAAACTTGGGGATCACAACCGCGTATTCGTCGTCCAAGGCCTGCTTGGGGCCGTAGACGTTGAAGTAACGCAGGCACGCGGTCTCGACGCCGAAAAATTCTGAAAAGATGCGGCAGTAATATTCGCCGGCCAATTTGCTTAAGGCATACGGTGAAATCAGAAGCGGATACTGCGTCTCTTCTTCCGGGAATTGATTCGTGTCGCCGTAGACGGAGCTGGAGGAGGCCAAGACGAAACGCTTGACCTTGTGTTTTGAAGCTGCCTGGAGCATAAAAAGAACGCCGTTAATATTGACGTCGTTATAGCTCTCAGGGTCTTTCATGGACTTGGGGACCGAGCGAAGCGCCGCCTGGTGCAGGACATAATCCATGCCCTTGCAGGCCTCATCGCAGATTCCCTTGTCGCGGATATCTCCGCGCAGAAGCTCAAACCGGTCTTTGCCTAACCCATTGGCAAATGCCAGGTTCTCGTCTTTGCCTGAACTGAAATTATCCAGCACGCGGACAAAGTGCCCGTTTTTAATCAGGTGTTCGGCGATGTTGGAGCCGATGAAGCCGGCACCGCCTGTGATTAAGTAACGACTCATAAGCACCTCCCCGTTGATGATTAATGTCAAATGGCTAATGACAAATTGTTAAGCAGAATCCTTCGTATTCTTGATAATGCCGCTTAAAATAAGCATACTTTCCTTGCTTTCATTGATTAGCCATCGCATTTCGTCTTCGATTGTTTTATTCGCGCAATTCACGGTTGCTTCAAGGAGTTTTAACCAATGGCGCGATTCTCGCGCCTCTCTGCGCGAGATTCCAATCTTGTTGATGAAATCCTTTCTTGTTAGTGCTCCGTCTGCTTCTTCCAGATTTGCCCCAATTGACCCGCTGGCACGTATTAACTGCTTGCTGTATTCCCGCGTTGTCTGTGTCAAAGGCAGCTGGTCAATTATTTTTGCCGTCCGAACCGCCAACTGAAACGCCCGATCGTAGATATCAAAACCCTTCTCACCCATTTTTCATTGCTCATTATCAATTAATTTGACATTTGATATTTGTCATTAACTTCCCTCTTCTATTTTTGTTACAAGTATCTGTAAATATACTCCGGCAAATGATATTCGATATTGGTAAGCACGTGGCCGATCGTTTTGCAGTGGGCCTGCTCCAGAAGCTCAGTCGCTCTCTGGACGATACCGCGCTGGGTGCGGCCGGCCTGAATGACCAGAAGGACTCCGTCGGCAAGCGCCCCGATGATACCGGAATCGGTGACCGAGATAATAGGCGGCGTATCAATAATGACATGATCAAACTGCGTTTTCATGTCCGCCAGAAGGCGCTGCATCCCATCGGAGGCCAGCAGTTCCGCGGGATTTTCCGCGACGGCGCCACTTGAGAGAAAGGTCAGATTCTCGATATCGATATGAAACAGGGTCTGGGAGGGATCAGCCTTTTCGGTCAGGATTTCCGTCAGGCCGGTCTTTTGTTCCACCCCCAGGTATCTGGCCACGCGGCCCCGGCGCATGTCCGCATCGATTAAGAGCACCTTCGGCTTCTGCGTCGATTGCGCGATGGCCATGGCCAGATTCAGGGCCGTGATCGTCTTTCCTTCGGAGTGCAGGGAGCTTGTAATGACGAGCGTCTTGAGCGGCCGCTTCGCATTCGCGGAAAGCACATTGGTCCTTAATATTTTATACTGCTCGCTGATAAGGGCCTTGGGATCAAAATAGGTGACGATCCGCGGATCCACTTTGGAGTCCCCGATTTTCTGGATAACCAGTTCCTGGCGTTCCCGGATGCGGTTGATTTTGTCGATCCGCTCGAGGCGGTCGTCGGCGGCTTTACGTAAGGCTTCGGTGATTTTGCCCATGGGGTATCCTTTATTAGGTTAATGGTTAATGTCGAATTGAGAATGACAAATGACAAATTAATGACAAATAGCAAATTGTCAGTTAAAGCCCTCCCTGTTTAGAATATTACACCTTTTAAAAAGTTCGATGTTTTCCTTGTAACTCATTTGTCATTACCCATTGCCAATTAATTTATCATTTGACATTAGTCATTTGTCATTAACTTGAGATGGCTGGCCCAACTTCTGCACTTTGTCATTCAACGCAATGAACTTATCCAGCAAAAGGCGGTTGTTGGTCTTTAAGTCCTCGACTTTTGCAAACGCAATTTTTATCTCCTGAACCTCCTGTTGAAGTGAGGCCATCTGCGCTTTTTTCTCCTGCGCCTCTTGTTTCCAGTACCGGCTCATGGCCAGGAGCTCTTTTTTCTGGTCATCGAGGTGCTGGGCCATCGTTTGAGAAATTCCGCGCGTGTTTTGCAGTTCAGCCAGCGTCTTCATATTGACCCAGATGGACCCGATCGCAACGAATAACAATAAAACCGATATGACGGCATAATTGATCCCTAAGGACATCGGCCGCGGCTGCCCGGAAAGGGGCCCCCTTTTCTCGCGTTCCTGTTTGACTTTGTTTAAGGCTTCGTGGATTTGGCTCATAATTAGTTACCAATAATTTTGTCAAACTCTTCGTCCATCTCAGACTTTTTCTTCTCCGTCAGGGTGATTTGGCTGACCGGCGATTCCCGGATCACTTCGCGCATCAGGTTCTCGTCGACGATGTCCTTCTCGTAAATAAAACCGTTTAAAAGGGCGCTGTCGCAGACCTGGTTGACCAGCCGCGGCACCCCTTGAGAAAACTGATAAATCATGTCCATGGCCTTGTCCGTGAAATACGTCCTGCCGGTGGCGCTTGCGATTTTTAAACGGTAACGGATATATTTTTGGGTATCCTCTTCGTTTAAGGGCGTCAGATGATAGTAAACGGCGATACGCTGGCGCAGCTGCTCGAGTCTGGGCATGGCCAGCTTTTTTTTCAGTTCCGGCTGTCCCAGCAGGATAATCTGGATGAGTTTTTCGTTTTCCGTCTCCAGGTTGGAAAGCATGCGCACTTCTTCTAAAACGGCGGTTTTAAGATTTTGGGCCTCATCGATAATCAGGACCACATTGCGGTCGTTGCGCAGCTGCTCGATGAGGTATTGATTCAGCTGCGACAAAAGACGCGCCTTGGAGCCGGACGCATATTCGACATCCAGGTCCTCAAGGATGGTGCTTAAGAGGTCCTTGCCGCCGATATGGGTGTTGGTGATAAGGGCGGTCCGCGTTGTCGAATCCAGCCGGTTAAGGAGGGCGCGGCAGACGGTTGTTTTGCCGGAGCCGATTTCCCCGGTGATCACCACAAAGCCCTTGCGGGATTCGATGGCATAAACCAGGGTGCTGAGAGCCTCGACGTGCTTGGCGCTCTCGAAGAAGAACCGGGAGTTCGGCGTCATGTTAAACGGCGCTTCTTTGAATCCGTAGAATTTGTGGTACATTTTATCTCCTGTGATTAGAGGGCGGGTGCGAGTTGTGTGCTGTGAGTCGCGTCGCGGGATTGGGAATTGTCATTTTCCCCCGCCTTGCCCTCATCCTCGACTCATTTCCCACATCTCAGTCACAGCCTTCCTGTCTTTTCCGTTTTATTTTAAGAAATTCGCTACTGCCATGGTTACCACCACGATAATCACGCCGGCGACGGCGGTCAGGCTGTAGAACCATCGCTGCCTGTCCTTTTCGCGGCGGATGCTGTCGGTTGTATTGATTTTGGAAATCGCCCCCAACAGCGGCACGCCGAAGAAATTTTTGGCCTCTTCCACGTCGATGAAGGATTTGTCCAGGAATTCGATAGCAATGACGAGGCCGACCCCGGCCATCATCCCCAGGAACAGACCGACGAAAGCAACCAAGGCCTTATTGGGTTTAAACGCCTTTAAGGGGATTCGGGGCGGATCCAGCACCGTGTAGCGTGTCCCCTCCTTGGAGGATTGCAGCCGCTGTGTGATCTTGGCCGTCTCCAGGCGCTGCAAGAGGGTGTTATAGATTTGTTCGTTGACCCCGACATCGCGGGCCACGACCTTCTCGAGATCGAGATTCAGCATAATCGAGGTGCTGTCCCTGGTTTCCTTCGCTTCCGCTGTCTTTGTCGCGCCTGTGGCCTCGATCGTGTCCAGGGCCTTCTTGATTTCTTCAATCATGGGGTTTGTCACATCCTTGTCCAGATTGATATTTTCGCTGTACTCCAGGTTTTCGGCGCGCAGCTCCTCTTTTTTAGCCGTGATCTGCTGCCTGATTTTTTTAACGATGGGGTGATTTTCGGTGGAGTCGACCAGCAGGGTGTCGAGCTGTTCCTGCCATTTGGCAATTTCCGCCGATTTGATTTTTCCCTTATAGACTTTTAACTGCTCCTCGATAAACGTAATGGCGTCGGATGTCTCGTCGTTTTGCACCTGGATATTGCGGTTGATGAAGGTCTCCGTGACGGTTTTGACAATGGCCTGGGTTTTTTCCGGATTGTCGCCGATATACAACAGCTGCAGGACATTCTGGCTGCGCAGTCTTATGAGGAGATTTTTCTTCAGCTCCATGATCAGATGTTCAAACTCAATCTTATTTTTAACATCCTTGTCCAGATTAAGCCGTTTGACCACTTCCACCAGGCTGTTCCAGCCCAGGATCGATTCCTTCAGGCCGGCCATGCGTTGCTGGACGGTCGTGGAAACCGCCAGCCGATCAAACAGCGGATTGTCCGTTTTGCCCTCCTGGACCAGGATAACCGTCTCGGACTTGTATTGCTTGGGAAGGAGAATGCCGGTGCATATACCCAGGATGAGTCCCGCAAACGCAGGGATGATCAAAAGTTCTTTGCGCCGGAAGAAAATTTTTAAGTAGTTCATCGGGGAAACGCTGGAATCGTCAAAGTCTTGCATGGTTCATTTGCTCCTTTTTATTCTGCTCCTATCTAATGTCCTGTGCTCGTGTGTCATGTGCTCCTGTGTCCCTGTGCTCTTGGTTTAAAATCCCGTCATGACGGTTCTTCCCGTGCCGGCGGCCGTTCCGATGGGAGCGGCGATCGGCTGTAGAACGCGCATAGTCTTGGCCAGGAATGTCGCCGGGACATACAGGGTGTCCCCCGGCTTCATGACCAGATTTTCTCTTAAATCGCCGTCGTAAAGAAGCTTGGAGATATTGACCTTGCGGATCGCGGCCCGGCCGTCCTGCGCCGGCGTGATGACGCGCCCGGCCGTTGTCTTGGCGCTTAAAAGCGGCAGGCCGGCCTGCATGAGGGCCTCATGGACAGTGATGGTGTCTCCGCGCATAAAAATTTTCCCTGGGGCGCCCACCTCGCCGATGACATAAACGATCTTGCTGTTGTAGCCCACAATCTTGACGGTGACCTCCGGCGCAATGATATACGTGGCCAGGCGCTCCATCAGGATATTTTTCACCTCGTCTTTTGTCTTGTCCGCGACAGAAACATCGCCGACAAACTCGTACTGGATATTCCCTTCGTTATTGATGATGTACTGGCCGCTGATCTCCGGATGCCGCAGGACCTCGATTTCCAGGATATCGCCCGTCCCTAAGGTGTAGTGGCTCATGGCTCTGATAAATTCGGGGATATCGGTGGATTCCGGGGTTTCTTCGTTCTCGCTTTGTCCTGTCGGACCGGTGGATTCGGCGAGGAAGGGATCGTTGATGTCATCTCCCTCTCCCGCGGTTCCCTGTTGCGGCGATTCCGGATTGCTCTGCGGGACAACGGTCCCGGTGAAATTCTGCCCGTGGACCGTCCGGGCGGCAGCGAGGAGCATGCTGAGACTCAGGACGCCAACGGTAAAAATTAATAGGTACGCGCGTTTCATAAAAAATTCCCCCTTATTTTCAAGATTAAAAGAGACTCAGGCCTCAAACACGGCCTCGTGGAAATCCTTGATCTGCTGGACATCCCCTTCCTCGTAGACGCGCCAGCCCCGCCAATCCCTTTTAGACCTTCGAATCTTGCCGACCTTCTCCCAGCGGGCGAGTGTTTTGGGACTGATGCCCAGAATGTCGGCCACTTCCGTGATTGTAAAACGCTGTTTCATCGTTTCCGTCCTCCTTAAAAATGAAGCCTTCTAAACTCCCCGATGCAAGCATCGGGGTATCCAGGCAGGGCTTCATTCCTGCGATTTTGAATCCCCGTCCGCCTAAGGCGGACGGGGTATACGAGCAGAATAAATTGGTCTTACGACAGCTTTATCTTTTTCAATACCACACCCTACTCATGGCGCGGCGGAATCACAGCTTTCGAAAATATAGTGTTGTAAAGAAACTTAAGCAATTCCCGTGCCAGCTCGATTGTTTGCCGGAAGATATTTTATCTAAGATATAACATCTTGGAATATAACAAATTAAAGAAATGCCAAGAAATGGCTGGACAGAGTAAATAAAGCTGTCTTGTGAGACGGCGTTTAAAAGAATAGACATGTCTGTCTAGGATAAACGTGGACAGTCCTGGAAGTTTACGCATGATAACAGCTTAGCGAGATGTTGAGAATGCGCATCAAGGCCGTGTTTAAGTCGTGTGCAACTCATTTAACGGATGAGAATAGGTTGTGAGTCGAGGATGCGGTTAAAGGAGCGGGGAATAAAATTTTTTGCTTTTTTGGGAAAATATGGTATATTTCTTGCTATGGATTTCCAGATCTCAGCCAGGCAGATTCAAAAAATGATTCTGGCGCCGGTCATGCAGCAGTCCATCGAAGTGCTGATGCTGCCGCTTCCTGAGCTTCATCTCTCCATTGAACAAGAGCTCCAGAGCAATCCTCTCCTGGAGGCCGGCGAAGACGGCTCGCCTCGCTTGTCAGATGACGAGGCGAAGTCTGACGACCCCGGCGATAAGCACGAGACCCAACAAGAAAAGCCGCTTGCAAAGGCGGACGGTCTCTCGCTCTTGCAGACAAACCCGTCTTATGCGCAGCATTTCCCAGAGGACGAAATGATTGAGGAGAGACCTATCAAAACCGAGGTATCCCTGGAGGATCATCTGCACCGGCAGCTGCGCATCGAGTCCGCCGATTCCTTAACAATTGAGATCGGCGAGCATATCATAGGGAATCTTAACGAAGACGGTTATCTAACCGCCTCCTGCGAAGAAATCGCCGCTCTCCTGGGAATCCAGGACATCCAGCAGGTCGAGGCCGTCCTCAAGGTTATCCAAGATTTTGAGCCCCCAGGCATCGCCTGCCGCACCCTCCAGGAATGTTTGCTGAATCAGATTAAGAACATCGATTATAAAAATAAAGCCCTGTTGGAGAAGGTCATCGGAGAACATCTGGACGATCTGGGAAATAAAAAGTTTCAGGAGATTGCCAAAAAAACAGGCGTGTCTTTAGAGGAGGTCAAGGAGGTTTTTCGTTTTATCGGCACTTTGGAGCCCCGACCCGCCCGCAATCACCGTCCCGTGCATCCTTCCATTTATATCAAGCCGGATATCTTTATCAGTAAAAACGATGCGGACGGTTATAAGGTTACCCTGAATCATGAAGGCATCCCTTTCCTATCGATCAGCCCCTACTACAAGAGTCTTTTGCAGCGGGAGAATTTAAGCGAGGAAGACAAGGTCTTTATCCAGGAAAGGCTGAAAAAAGCCATTTCTTTTGTTAAGAGCATCGAACAGCGCGGTCATACCCTGCGCCAGATAGCCGAATATATTATGAAGAGGCAGAAGGATTTTTGGGAAAACGGCTCCTCTTGCCTTGTGCCGATGACCTTAAAAGATGTGGCACAGGCCATCGACCGCAACGAATCGACCGTAAGCCGCGCCGTCCATAATAAATTCATGGACACCCCCCAGGGGGTCTTGCCGATGAAGTTCTTTTTTGCTCAAGGGATCCCTGAAGATCACGGCGGCTCCGTTTCCTCAAGGAGCGTCAAGGAAGAGATCCGGGAATTGATTGACTCCGAAGATAAGGCGACCCCTTTGTCGGATCAGGAAATTCAACAGTATTTTGTGGGTAAAAAAATGCGGATTGCCCGGCGGACGATCAGCAAATACCGGGATTCGTTAAAGATACTGCCTTCTCACCTGAGGCGGTTTTAATAGGGGGACATAATAGGGGGACACGATACTTAATTCCCCCTTCAACGCCGCATACGTTCGTTTTAATAGGGGGACACAATACTTAATTCCCCCTCCAACGCCGCATAAAAAATATCTTGCAAGATGTTCCTCCTTTCGATACAATTTGTTTAATTATTTCCCTGTCGGTTGATCAGATCCCCCCCCAAAAAAACAAAAATTATAGGGGGATTTTTTATGCCAAGAATGGCCAGAGTTGTAAATGCAGGGTATCCGCATCATGTAATCCAACGGGGAAATCGTCGACAAAAAGTATTCTTCTGTGAACAAGATAAAGTTACTTACCTGCGCACCCTAAAAGAACAATCCGAAAAATACGGTGTCCAATATTGGGCCTATTGCCTGATGGACAATCATGTCCACTTAATCGCTGTTCCTCAAACCCGAGAAAGCCTAACGAAAGCCATTGGAGAGACTCATCGTCGCTACACGTGTATGATTAATGCCCGAAAAGGGTGGCGGGGATATTTATGGCAAGGGCGTTTCAGCAGTTTTCCTCTGGATTCTTCTTACCTTTATTCAGCTGTTCGTTATGTTGAAAGAAATCCTGTAAGAGTTGGAATCGTCAGTAAGGCCGAAGACTATCAATGGTCAAGTGCCAGGGCTCATGTCAAAAAATTTGAAGATCCCATCTTAGCCGATTTTTATTTAACTAAAGAGATACCAAATTGGAAAGAATACATTAACCGATATGACCTTGAAGAAAAACTAAAAATTTTCAGAAAACATATCCGGACAGGCAGGCCTCTAGGAGATAAATCCTTCATTAAAAAGCTAGAAAGGAAACTTGGAAGAATCTTAATCAAACAGAAGCCGGGACGCAAGCCTCAGAATTAAGTATTGTGTCCCTTTAATTGTGCCTTTAATTGTGCCTTAATTGTGTCTAAGATTGGCGGGCGTAATCGTCTTCGAGGCGCACAATATCATTTTCCGAGAGCTCCCCCCCGTTTGCGGCCACGGCCACCTCGATGAAAATAAGTTCTTTATTCCCGATATTGCCGATGCGGTGGATAACGTCTGCAGGGACGTCCACGACGGATCCGTGCCCCACCGAAATTTCCCGGCCGTCCAGGATAACAAGGCCGCATCCGGTGACGATATTCCATTTTTCAGAGCGGTGGGCATGCTTCTGCAGGCTTAAGCGGCAGCCGGGATTGACCTCGACCCGCTTGACCCACACACCGGCCTCCTGAAATAATTTGATGTAATTGCCCCAGGGGCGGTGTGTAAAATTGATGGTGATATCCATGAGATTATTCCTCCTTGTTCACCATTATCTTCTCACAATTGTTTCTGAAGGGCATTGAGGACCATCTGGGAGCGGATTTCATCGCCCAACAGACCCACCCGGATTTTGAGAGTCGCGGTGCGTTCCGTCAAGGCCTTGATAACGATCTCTCCTTTTTCCTTGTCATCGAATTCGAATTTGATCTTCGCCGAGTGGCGGCCGATCTTATCCAAATAAACCGACGCCTTGATATTCTTTACCGCCGCAAGGCTTGCCTTATGCAGATCGGAAACGGAATTGTCAAAATTTTTGTGCAGGTCGCCTTTGGCATAGGCGACCACCCCTCCGCCGGCGGCGGCCCCCACGACCAAGGGCACACAGCCCTGCGTCGTCATGACGGGAAAAATTAAGGCAAGACCTAGAAGGGATTTTTGAAAATATTTAGGCATCGGTTTTGTCCTTTCTTTTAGGATTCCAAAAATTTTTTAAAGCCTCTGATAGGGCGTCCAAATCCCTTTTCGTATGCATCCCGGAGATGAAAAACGCCTCCAGATCCGCGGGCGGGAAATAAATGCCGGCATGGAGCAGGTGCCGAAAAAGCTTTCCGTAGCGATCCCCTCCTGCGGCGGCCCTGGCGTCCTCATAATTTTCAACCGGCTCCCGGCGGAAGCGGAGGCTCATCATGGAGTTATAGTGAGCGATATGGGCGTTGATGTTATTTTCGCGGAAGTAGTCGTTGATTGAGGCGGCCAACGCCTCGCATTTTCTGTTTAACTTTTTATAAAAATTGTCTGTCAGAAGCCGCAGGACCGCCAGGCCTGAGCGCATGACAACCGGGTTTCCTGAAAACGTCCCGGCCTGATACACGCCCCCTAAGGGCGCGAGGCAGCGCATGATATCCTTTCTGCCGCCGTAAGCGCCCACGGGAAAACCGGCGCCGATAATTTTGCCCAGACACGTTATGTCCGGGATAATGCCGAAATCCGACTGGACACAGCCCTGGCTTGTGCGGAAGCCGGTCATAATTTCGTCGAAAATAAGGACAATGCCGTGCTGCCGGGTTAAGCGGCGCAGGGCTTGGAGAAATTCTTTTTTCGCGGGGATCACCCCCATATTGCCGGCCACAGGCTCAATAATGACACAGGCGGCATTGTCTTTACGTTTCGTGAGGGTTTCTTCAAGAGTTTCGGTGTCGTTGTAGGGCAGGCTGATGGTGTTCTGGATATGGCTTGGGGGGATCCCGAGGCTGGAGGATGCCTGAAGCTGGGCGACGCCGGAACCGGCGGTTGTGAGAAGATCGTCGCAATGCCCGTGGTAACAGCCGTCGAATTTGACCACGATCTCGCGCTTGGTCCACCCCCGGGCGAGGCGGATGGCGCTCATGGCCGCCTCGGTTCCCGAATTGACAAAGCGCACCAGATCCATGGACGGGACATGGGCGACGATGTGCTTGGCGATCTCAATTTCTTCGCGCGTGGTGGTGCCGAAACTGGTGCCTTTTTCCAAGGTTTTTTTGGCGGCCAGGGCGGCATTATGATTGGCATGCCCTAAGATGAGTGCCCCCCACGACAGGCAGTAATCCGTGTAGGCGTTGTTATCGTAGTCGTAGAGTTTGGCCCCGCGGCCGTATTTCATGACAATGGGCTGTGTGCCCACTCCCTTGAAGGAGCGGACGGGGCTGTTGACGCCGCCGACGAGGACTTTTTCGGCCTGCTGGAAGTATTCTTGGGAATGTTGAGTGCGCATATCTAAATTCCTACGGACTGAATGTCAAATGCCCAATTTCATTGGAATTTGTCATTAACCTAACCATTTCAATGCTTCTTGGGCGTGGTACGTAATAATAATATCCGCGCCCGCGCGTTTCATGGCCGTCAGGCTTTCCAAAACGATGTCAGACTCATTCACCCAGTTTTTTTCGGCGGCCGCTTTAATCATGGAATACTCGCCGCTGACGCTGTAGGCGGCAACGGGGACGTTTACCTTTTGCCGCAGGGAGGCGATGATATCCAGATATGCCAAGGCCGGCTTGACCATCACGATATCCGCGCCCTCCTCGATATCCTGCAGGGCCTCTTTGACGGCCTCGCGGCTGTTGGCATAATCCATCTGATAGGTCCTGCGGTCGCCGAACTGCGGGGCGGAATCCGCCGCCTCCCTAAAAGGCCCGTAGTAGGCCGAGGCATATTTCACCGCATAAGACATAAGGACGACATTAAGGAACCCGTGCTTGTCCAGCTCCTCCCGGATTCTCTGCACGCGAAAATCCATCATATCCGAGGGCGCAACGATGTCGCATCCGGCCTCGGCGTGCGTAAGCGCCATTTTGGCCAAGAGCGGCAGGGTCTTGTCATTGTCCACCGTCTGGTTGTGCATCACTCCGCAGTGGCCGTGGTCCATGTAGGCGCACAGGCACACATCCGTTGCCACCAAAAAATCCGGGAATTCTTTTTTAATCCTCTGAATGGCTGTGGGCACAACCCCCTTAAGCGCATAGGCCTGGCTTGCGGCTGCATCTTTCTTCTCGGGGATGCCGAACAATAAACAGGCCTCTCCCCCTGCTTTCACGTATTCTTCGACGGCCCCGATAAGGATATCCGGCGAGTAGCGGAAAATGCCGGGCATGGATGCAATCGACTCTTTTTTCTGCGTTCCTTCCACGACAAAAAACGGCTGGATGAAATCGTCGGCGCTCAGTGTCGTCTCGCGCACCAAGTTGCGCAGCGTTTTTGTCGTTCTCAATCGGCGGTATCTTTTCACTTACCCTCCTTGTCGGTCATTTCTTAACTGGCGCCTCTGCCGGTCTCCAGGCGTCTGGAACTCCGTTGATCACATCCATTTTCTGAATATGGGAATAACCGGCCTTTTTTAGATATTCGCTTGTCTTGGGTCCCCGGCTTAAAATACGCCACTCTCGAGGAATGGCGCCGTAATCTTTAAGGAAGTTTCTTGCCGTCGAGGGGCTTGTAAACAAAACCTGGCCGATGTCCTTCTTAGGTAATGGCCGCTTCGCCGGTTTGGTGTTCCGGTAGATCGTCAATTCCTCCACGCGGCTGCCTTGGGCCGTCAGCCTTTCTTTTAAATACGGATTCGGCAGAGACGAACGCGGAAAAAGGATTCTTTTGCCTTGAAGATTCACTCTTTTGAGCATGGCCTTAAAGAGCCCTTGGCTGGTTTCCTCGGGGGCTGTAAGGACGTTACGAATGCGCTGCTCTACCAACTCCTGCGCCGTCTCCCTGCCGATGGCAGCGAAGGTTTTCTCCCTCAGCCGCGGGAGAGGGTAATGTTCTTCTTTAAGAATCTCAAAGAAATACTGGACGGCGAACCGGCTGGTGAAAAGAATTATATCGTAATGGGGAAGATTCGTCAGCAATTTTTTTTTCTCGGCCTTCTTGAGTTTCGCCGGCGAGATTTGAATCATCGGGAAAGGAAGGATGTCCCCCAGCGCCTTGAATTTTGCCGG
>Ga0155416_163_pt1 | contig 25841 bp, 24 predicted proteins | sample RifCSPhighO2_02_FD_106384 | JGI IMG/M metagenome (GOLD analysis project Ga0155416, IMG submission 106384) | Omnitrophica WOR_2 bacterium RIFCSPHIGHO2_02_FULL_50_17 | reverse complement strand
TCAAAGGCGTTAACCGTGTGGTTTATGATATAAGCTCAAAGCCGCCCTCCACGATTGAGTGGGAATAAATCTGTTGCTAGTCTCTTGTCTCTAGGGACTAGTCACAAGCGACTAGAGACTGAAATCAAATGAATCCTTCCGATTTTGTCCATCTCCATGTCCACACCCAGTATAGTCTTCTGGACGGGGCCTGCCGCATCAAAAATTTAATTCAGAAAGCCGTCGATTACAAAATGCCCGCCTTAGGGATAACCGACCACGGCAATTTGTTCGGCGCCATTGACTTCTACCAGACCGCGACCGCCATGGGAGTGAAGCCCATCATCGGCTGCGAGGCCTATGTGGTTACCGCAGGAAGCCGTCTAGACAAACAATCCCGAGAGAAGGGCGGGGTTTCTCACCTGGTCTTATTCGCACGGGACAACGAAGGCTACCACAATTTGATGAAGCTGGTCTCCCTCGCCTATCTGGAGGGATTTTATTATTACCCGCGCATGGACAAGGAGATCCTTGCTCAATACGCCAAGGGATTATTGGGGACCTCCGCCTGCCTGAAAGGCGAACTCTCCTGGCATCTCCAGCAGGGAAACTATAACACAGCGCTCAAGACTGCGGATGACCTTCACCACATATTCGGGAAAGGGAACTTTTATCTTGAGATCATGGACCACGGCCTTCCGGAACAGAAGACTGTCAATGAGGGGCTGTTAAAAATCGCGAGGGAGCTGGATCTCCCCATCGTTGTGACGAATGATGTCCATTATCTGGAGCAATCCCAGTCTACGGCGCACGAGGCCCTCTTATGTATCCAGACGCAGTCCACCCTGGACGATCCCAAACGCATGCGGCTGAAGACGGACCAATTTTATTTTAAGGACCCTGATTTGATGCGTCGGGAGTTTAGCTGGATTCCGCAGGGCCTGGCCAATACCGTGGAAATCGCCGATAAATGCCAATTAAATCTCGACTTCGATCGAATCCACCTTCCCCGGTTCACGCCGCCCGAAGGAAAAACAAAGGAGGCCTATATCAGGGAATTGTGTGAGGAGGGCCTCAAGAGGCGTTATTCCCATGCAACCCAGGAAATCCTGGACCGCCTCAACCATGAGTTGAAGGTCATCGAGAAGATGGGTTTTGCGAGCTATTTTCTGATTGTATCGGATTTTATTAATTTCGCCCGGCAAAAAGGGATTCCCGTCGGGCCCGGGCGCGGCTCCGCCGCCGGAAGCCTCGTGAGCTATCTGTTGGGGATCACGGATCTGGATCCGTTAGTCTACGGACTCTTGTTTGAGCGGTTTCTCAACTCCGACCGCAAGGGGATGCCCGATATTGATATCGATTTTTGTTATGAGCGCCGCGGGGAGGTCATTGACTACGTGACCCAGAAATACGGCAAAGAAAAAGTTGCCCAGATTATTACATTCGGGACGATGCAGGCGCGCGCCGCCATCCGAGATGTGGGAAGGGTTAAAGGGGTCCCTTATGCGCAGGTGGATAAAATTGCCAAGCTGATTCCGGCGGAACTGGGGATCACCATCGAAGATGCCCTGGTGAAAGAGCCGCAGCTGGAAAAGCTGTGCAAGGAGGACAAAACCGCGGCTGAGATTCTTGAGACGGCTAAAGTTTTAGAAGGGTTAAACCGCCACGCCTCGACTCATGCGGCAGGGGTGGTGATTGCGGATAAGCCTTTGGATGAATATGTGCCTCTTTTTAAAACAAGCGAGGGCCAGGTCACAACCGGTTTTGCGATGAATGCGATTGCAAAAATCGGCCTTCTCAAGATGGACTTTTTAGGGCTGCGCACACTCACGGTCATCAGTGAGGCGGTCCAGTTGATCCAAAGACGGCATGATATCCAAATGGATATCCACACGATTCCCCTCGGAGACCGAAAGACTTATGAACTTTTGGGCAATGCCAACAGCTTCGGCGTCTTTCAGTTGGAAAGCGCGGGGATGCGCGAGCTTCTTAAGAAGATTAAACCTTCCGAATTCGAAGATATCATTTCCGTCTTGGCGTTGTACCGTCCGGGCCCTATGGGAAGCGGGATGCTGGATGATTTTATCAAGCGCAAGCGCGGGGATGTTCAGGTTAAATACGATCATCCAAAGCTTGAACCTATTCTGAAAGAAACTTATGGTATCATCGTGTATCAGGAACAGGTCATGAAGATTGCCGTTGCCCTGGCCGGCTTTTCCATGACTCAGGCCGATCACCTGCGCCAGGCCATGAGCAAGAAAATCGCGTCCGTCATGGAAAAGATGCGCCAGGATTTCATTCACGGGTGTTATAAAACCAGCGGTATTGACGAAAAAAAGGCGAATCGCTTGTTTGATCTCATTGATTATTTCTCCGGGTACGGCTTTAACCGCAGCCATTCGGCCGCGTACGCCGTTATCTCTTATCAGACGGCTTATCTGAAGGCGAATTATCCGGTCGAGTTTATGTGCGCCCTTCTCAACAGCGAAAAGGATAATACGGACAAGATTGTCGAGTACGTCAAGGAATGCGAGGCGATGGGAATCGGCATCCTTCCCCCCGATATCAATCAAAGCAGGAAGGATTTTGATGTTGTCGACGACCATACGATACGTTTCGGCCTTTTAGCCTTGAAAAATGTCGGTTCAACCGCTATTAATTCTATCGTTGAGAATAGAGAAAAGGGGATGTACGCTTCCTTGTTTGACCTGTGCGAACGGGTGGATTTGCGTCTGGTGAATAGAAAGGTCATGGAAAGCTTGATTAAGGCCGGGGCATTGGATTGTTTTCAGGCCTTCCGTTCGCAGATGATGGAGGTGCTGGAGCGGGCGCTGGGGGCCGGGGCACGCAGCCAAAAGGAAAAGGCTGTCGGACAGGTGTCCTTTTTTGATCTTGTGGGAGAGTCGGGGGGGTTCACCTCCGGGGCCGAAAAAAATCTGCCGAACATCAAAGAGTGGCCCAAAAACAAGATTCTGGCTTTTGAAAAAGAGATACTGGGATTTTATATCAGCGGTCATCCCTTGCTTCATTACAGAGCGGAAATAAAAGAATTCAGTAATTATTCGATAAAAAATTTGAAAGAAGCCATTGATGGTGAAGAGGTTAAGCTGGTGGGGCTTCTGGAAGAGGTGAAACTTACCAATACGCGAAAGACCAATGAGCGCATGGCCATTCTTAAATTGGAAGATATGGATGGAGAGGTTGAAGCGGTGGTCTTTCCTTCAGCCTATACGACTTTGGCATCCTATCTGAATGGAGGGGAAGTGGTCTTCTTAAGCGGACGCGTCAGCCGTCGGGATGAAGAGCCGAAGATTGTCGTGACGGATATCAAGCGCGTCCACGATGTCTATGGGGCCATAAAGACAATCAACGTTGATCTCGCCGTTGTCGGGCAGGAAAAGTTGAAAGACTTGAGGGAAAGACTCTCCCGCTCTCCCGGCAGTGTCCCTGTTTATTTAAGACTAGACACCAAATCCCATAAAAGCGTCCAAATCCTTGTGGGAGAAGATCTTTTTGTTACGCCTAACGAACATCTGATGAATGAGATTAAGGAATTGGTGGGTGAAGGGAACTTTTCCTTGACACTGTAACATCTTGTTGTTACGATATTTACCATTAGGAGGTGGCCTCAATGACCAAAAAAGACATTGTCCTGAGAATAACAGACATGACCGGCATCAAGCAGGTGGATGTCAAAAAGATCGTGCAGAAGACTTTTGACGTGATTGTAGACAGCCTGGTGCGCAGTGAAAAAGTCGAGCTGCGCAACTTCGGCGTATTCAAAATCAAGGAGAGAAAGGCGCGCTTCGGGCGTAATCCAAGAACTGGCGAGAGTGTCCCGGTCCCTCCGCGCAAAGTCGTCATCTTCAAGCCCGGCCTGGAGATGAAGCAAAAGATAAAATAATTTTAGATCGATTCATGAGGGGAAAGAGCGGTGTTGGCGAAACAAAATGCTCTTTTCCCTTTTTTGTATCATGAATTCTTTATGACTAAGCAATTTTCGATTCCCAGAGGTACAGCAGATATCTTTCCGTCTGAGGCGGGTGCATGGCAGGAGATTGAGGCCAAGGCCCGCCGCATCCTGGCGGATTATAATTATCAGGAGATACGCACACCCATTTTTGAGGAGACAGGGCTTTTTCGGCGTTCGTTGGGACAGACGAGCGAGGTTGTGGCCAAACAGCTTTTGGAGTTGTCCTCAAGCGGCAAGGAGGGATTCTCCCTCAGGCCCGAGGGGACAGCCCCTGTTGTCCGGGCTTATGTCGAGAACAGCATCGACCGTCAGGAAAGCCTCACGAAGCTGTTTTACATAGGCCCGATGTTCCGCGGGGAACGGCCGCAAAAGGGGAGACTCCGGCAGTTTCATCAGATCGGCGCAGAGGTCATCGGCCCGAACACGGGGAATCCCTATCTCGACGCCGAGGTGATCGCCTTGAATGTGAATATCTTGAAGGCCTTCGGCCTTCAGGGATTCCGGTTGAAAATTAATACTTTGGGATCCTGCGAAGATAAGGAGAATTTTTCAAATGGGCTGCGTCAAAAACTTGCCGCACAGCGCTCCAGACTTTGCGAGGACTGCCAAAAGAGATTGGAGTATAACGTCTTTCGCATCCTGGACTGTAAGAATAAAGAATGCCGGGCAGTCATCGAGCATCTACACGCCGATTATGAGCATCTTTCCCAAGAGAGCCGGGATTATTATGGGCGCGTGAAAGAGGCATTAAATGCCCTGGAGATCGCCTTCGACGAGGTTCCTTATTTGGTCAGGGGGCTGGATTACTATACACATACGGTTTTTGAGATCTCTGACACCTCTTTAGGGATCCAGGATGCCCTCAGCGCAGGGGGCCGGTACAATAATCTGGTGTCTGAGCTCGGCGGGCCGCAGGCGGATGCCATCGGTTTTGCCTTAGGGATGGAGCGCGTCTTATTGGCCATGTCTTCAGAGCCTAAACCGGCAGCGTCTGCCCTGACGGCCTATGTGATTGCCTTAGACGAGAATGTATTCCCCAAGGCTTTCCATATATTGAATATGCTTCGGGGCGCGGGAATTCCAAGCGATATTGATTATAAGATTTCCTCATTGAAGAGTCAGATGCGCTCTGCCCACAAGGCTGGAAGTCGTTATGCCGTCATCTTGGGGGAAGAAGAAAATAAAAGGGGTGTTGTTGCCCTTAAGGATATGGCAACAGGAAACCAAAGGGAAGTGGGGTTGACAGAGCTTAGGGAGATATTGAAGAAAGGGAAGGTATAAAACTTATGCTGCGGACACATACGTGCGGCGAGTTGAGGAAAGAGCAGGGCGGCCAGGAAGTGACGTTGTGCGGATGGGTGGGGGCCCGGCGGGATCACGGAAAACTGATTTTTATTGATCTGCGGGACCGTTATGGCCTGACCCAGGTGGTTTTTATCCCGTCCGTCAGCAAGCCGGCCCATGAGACAGCCCAGACGCTGGGTCCGGAATTTGTCATCCGTGTGACAGGCAAGGTGGCCGTGCGGCCAGGCCCTAAGGCCAATCCTAACATCCCGACGGGCGAGGTTGAGTTATGCGCACAAAAGCTGGAGATCCTCAACCCCAGCCAGGTGCCGGTTTTTGAGATTGACGATAATGCGCAAGTCTCGGAAGAATTGCGTTTGACTTACCGCTACTTGGACATACGCCGGCCCAAGATGCTTCAGACCATTGAGGTGCGGCATAAACTCTGTTCGGTTGTCCGCCATTTTATGGACAGCGAGCGGTTTATCGAGGTGGAGACCCCCGTTTTGACGAAATCGACGCCTGAGGGGGCGAGGGACTTTTTAGTGCCTTCCCGCCTTAACGTCGGCGAATTCTTTGCCCTGCCGCAGTCTCCGCAGCTTTTTAAGCAGATGCTGATGGTCGCAGGTCTAGACCGGTATTATCAGATCGTCAAGTGTTTTCGCGACGAGGACCTGCGAGCGGACCGCCAGCCCGAATTCACCCAATTGGATATCGAGATGTCTTTTGTCACAGAGGAGGATATCTTTGCGCTGGCCGAAAGATTATTTCAAACGATTTTTAGGGAGGTGAAGGGTGTGGAGATATCCATCCCTTTTCCCCGCATGACCCATGCCCAGGCTATGAAGGAATATCACAGCGACAAACCTGACTTAAGAAAACAGGGGGAGGCGTTTTCGCTTGCCTGGATCGTCGATTTCCCGATGTTCAAATTCAACGAGGAGGAAAAGCGCTGGGAGAGCGAGCATCATCCCTTTACGTCCCTGCGGGAGGAAGACCTTGTCTTTATCGAACAAGGGGAGTATGAAAAGGTGCGGGCCCGTTCGTATGACCTTGTTCTCAACGGCAACGAGCTGGGAAGCGGTTCCATACGTATTCATAAAAAAGATATGCAGAAGAAAATATTTGATATAATAGGTTTAACTTCCCAAGAGGCCGAAAAGAGGTTTGGGTTTCTTTTAAGGGCATTTGAATACGGCGCCCCGCCGCATGCCGGTGTGGCCTTTGGCATAGACCGGCTGGTGGCGATTTTAACAGGGTTAGAGTCCATCCGGGATACGATTGCCTTTCCAAAGACACAGAAGGGCAATTGCCTTTTGACGGATGCCCCCACACAGGTGGATTCAAGGCAGTTGAAAGAATTGGGACTAAAAGTCGGATAACATTTTTTATTAATTGAGGAGGGAATCAAAGATGCGTAAATATTTTTGGGGATCCGGTATCTTTTTCGTTTTGGGTGTGTTTGTGGCTGGATGCGGGACAACGGGGATTGAGATGAGAAGCTATACGCAAGACAAGCCCCGGGTGGATCAGGAGATGGGCGAAGGTAACGCTGGATATTTAGCGGGGACCCCCCAGGCGGAAGACCGCAGTCAATATAAAGGCACGCGTAAAACATATGTCCTTGAGATTTCTAAAGGGGCCGGCGAGCTTCCTCCGGGAGAGGAAGAGCTCTATACGGTGCCCTCCCTAGAGAAGCCATCGACATCTTCCCGCCCAAGACCCCTCTCTGCCAGCATGGATGTGGTTGTTCTCCCGTCGGAAAGTCTGCAGGCAAAATCCGCCGCAGGTTTCGTAGAATATACAGTTGAGAAGGACGATACCCTTCAAAAAATTTCCAAGAAATTTTACGATTCTTACAGCAAATGGCCGAGGATTTACGAGGCTAACAAGGCTGTTATCCCCAATCCTGATAAAATCCAGCCGGGTATTGTTATCCAGATTCCCACCCCCTAGGTGACTGCGAGGACGAATGGACAGAACCATCCCCCTTGATGACCCGCAGAAACTTCAGATCCTTTTCGGGAGCTATGACAGCAATCTTCGTCTGATCGAGAAAGAATTAAAGGTGAGGGTTGTGCGCAGTGACAAAGGGCTCAAGATCAGCGGCCAGGATCAGCAGGTCAATAAAACCTGTGACATGTTTGATTACCTGATCGGCCTCATCGAAAAGGGCGGGGAGATCAAGACACGGGATATCACCTATGCCCTGAAGCTGGCCCAGCCGGAGAAGGGTGTTGATTTTAAATTATTGGCCAAGGAGAAGATCGATGTTGCCATCTCCGGCACGCTGGTTACGCCTAAGACCAAGGGACAGATCGAGTATGTGGATGCCATCAAGCATTATGATATTGTCTTCGGGATCGGCCCGGCGGGAACGGGCAAGACCTATTTGGCCATGGCGATGGCTGTGAACGCCCTCAAGAAAGGGCTGGTCCGTCGTATTATCCTGACCCGTCCGGCCATCGAAGCGGGGGAGAGCCTGGGGTTTCTCCCCGGCGATATGGTGCAAAAAGTCCTGCCGTATTTGCGGCCTCTTTACGATGCCCTCTACGATATGATGGATGCGGCCAAGGTGGAGAGCTATACCGAACAGGGGATCATTGAGGTAGCGCCTCTTGCCTTTATGCGCGGAAGGACGCTCAATGATGCCTTTGTCATTTTGGATGAGGCCCAAAACAGCACGCCGTTTCAAATGAAGATGTTTTTAACGCGGCTCGGCTTCGATTCCAAGACCGTCATTACCGGCGATGTCACTCAAAGCGACCTGCCCAAGGGAGGGCCCAACGGCATGGTGGATGCCGAGGACGTCCTTAAAAACATTGAGGGGATTAAATTCGTCCATTTGACTGGTGACGATGTGGTGCGGCACGAACTTGTCCAGCGAATCATAGAGGCCTACGACGATGCTCACAAGGGTTAAAGAACACACCAGGGAAAACATCGCCAACATTTCCCTTTCGTTTTTCGTTGTCATCGCTCTCGGGAGTTTCTGCTGGGCGGCAGGATATTCCCTGATGATTCCCTTTTTCCTTCTGTTTTTGGGAGTCCAGATGCATCTCTCGCATAAGGCCAGCCTGAAGCTATTTTTGAGACTGGGGCTTCTCTTGGCTTTGTGTGTTTTTGCCGCACACGTCGTTGTCCGTTATTCGGATATCCCTTTCCGCTATATCCCTGCCGCCGCCGTCTCCATTCTCACCATGCTTTTATTCAATGACCTGCAGCTGGCCTTTCTCATGGCTCTTGCCGGCAGTGTCCTGGCGGGGCTTATCTTAGGAAGTGATTTTGGCCTGACGGCCACTTTTTTTATCGGAGGTCTTATGGGGGCTTATACGGTGCGCGGGGCGCGCACCCGCGGCGAGATTATGGGCGCGGGGGTATTTGTCAGTGTGGCGCACATCATTTGTCTGGCGCTGCTGCATCCGGATTACCGTGCATTTCTCGCAAAAGATTTTGTGGTGCAGTATCTGTACCCCTCCATTGCCAATGGTCTCATTGCGGCCTTCCTCGTCATGGGGACGTTAAAAGTCTTTGAATACCTCTTCGGTGTCGTTACCAATTTCAGCCTCCTGGAACTTTCGGACTTTAACCAGCCGCTTCTTAAAAGGATGATCCTGGAGGCGCCGGGGACCTATCACCACAGCCTGGTTGTCAGCAACCTGTCGGAGGCGGCGGCGGACAGCATCGGGGCCAATGCCCTCCTTACGCGCGTGGGGGCTTATTATCATGATATCGGAAAATTATCCAAGGCCGAATATTTCACCGAAAACCAGATGATGGGATACAACAAACACGACGATATCGAGCCTAATGTGAGCCGTCTGGTTATTTTCAACCATGTGAAGGAAGGCATGGAATTAGCCCGGAAATATAAATTGAATCCGGCTATCATGGATTTTATCCCGCAGCATCACGGGACGAGCCTCATGCACTATTTTTATCAAAAGGCGCTGGAGGAGGCTCAAGGAGACGAGAAAGTCGACGAGAATGATTTTCGTTATCCCGGGCCTAAGCCGCAGAGCCCTGAGACGGCCATTGTCCTTTTGGCGGACTCCGTGGAAGGGGCCACCCGGGCCCTCGATGAGCCCACCCCTCCTAAGATTGAGGAGACCGTCAAAAAAATCGTTAACAACAAATTCATCGACGGCCAGCTGGACGAATGCCACCTCACCTTAAAAGAAATCAATAAAGTCTCATTGACGTTTATACGCATCTTGGGGGCGATGTATCACGCCCGCGTCAAATACCCGGAAAAGAAAAACGGTTCCGGCAGGACAAGAAGCGAGTCGAAGGATGCCAGGGATGGAAGTAGCGGTCGAAAATCTCCAGAGCAGGATAGCCCTCAATCTTCCTCGGATTACCAGGATCACGAAGACGATTCTCCGGTATGAAAAGGTGCGCCGGGCCGAGCTCGGCGTCGTCTTCGTCTCTTCGCAGAAGATTAAAGCCCTGAATAAGAAATTTTTGCACAGAGACTATGCGACCGATGTCCTGGCCTTTGATCTCAGGGAAGGGGGTATCTCCCGAGACTCTAAGGCAAGACGAGGAGAGTTGATGGGGGATATCGTCATTTCGGCAGATACGGCCGCCTACAATGCAGGGATTTACCGGACATCTCTGGAGAGGGAGATTATTCTCTATGTGATTCACGGCATCCTGCACTTGCTGGGCTATGATGACCATCGCCCGCAGGACATCCAAAGGATGCGCAAGAAAGAGCAGGAGATATTGATTTATTTGGGAAAAAAAACGGAAACAGCCGTAAGTGGTAAGTTGTAAGTGATAAGCTTGCGATTTACAACTTGCGACTTGCGACTGAAATGATCCTTAAGACCGAAGGGATCGTCCTCAAGACGTTTGACTTCAGGGAAACGAGCCGGATCGCCGCTTTTTTTACCAAGGATTACGGCAAACTCAAAGGGATTCTGAAAGGGATCCGCAATGACCCGAAAAAATTCGGCAGTCACATCGACCGGTTCTCCGTCAATGATATTGTTTATTATCCTTCCCGGACATCCGAACTGCATCTGGTCAGTCAGTGTGATTTAAAGGAGTATTTTTTTCCCGTCCGCCAGGATTACCGGCGCAGTCTCGCGGCCAATTATATCTTGGAATTGGTCGATGTCGTGATGCCTCTGGAACAGGCCAACATAAAAGTTTATCACCTGATGCAGGATTGTTTAAACGCCCTGGGATCTCTGCGTGACATCGACAAACTGGTGTACATCTTTCAGATCAAGATTCTTTTGTTTTCCGGGTTCCGGCCCCATATTGATTCCTGCGTGAAGTGCCAGAAGAAAGTTGCCGGTAAAGCCAAATTCAGCTTGAAATCGGGGGGGCTGATCTGTCCGCGTTGTTGTGTGCCGGCGATGAGTTTGACGTCTATTTCCCACGGGACGATTGCCTCGATTCTTCACGTCGAGCAAAGCCCCTGGCAGGGGTGCCTGCGGCTGGGGCTGACCAAGACGGTTAAAAGCGAGCTGAAATATATCCTGAATAATTTTCTGGTCTATCACCTGGAGCGCAGGATCAAAACGGCGAACTACTTGTAATCCGCAGGGGGAGTAAAGCAAATTTCGTATCGCCGGGCATTGACCCCTCGTCTAAACGCTTGTGCATTTCTTCGAAATAGACTGCGCAGACTTCGGGGTTCATTCGCCTCGTCACTTACATCCGCTATCGCCCGCCTTATGCGGGCTCATGAACAATGGCAAAGGCCAAAGCAGAGCACAGTGAAAATTACTATTTTAACGCCCGAGAGAGGATTTACGCCCGGCTTGCCCAATTGCCGCGGGGCACCATCAAGGAGCGTCTGATCTCCGGCCGGAGGTATTATTACCTGCAGCGGCGCGAAGGAAAGAAGGTGCTGCACACCTACCTCGGCAAGGAGATCCCGGAGGATTTTAAAAAGAAGCTGGAGGAACGCGAAGCCTTGCGCCGTGAACTAAGGGAAGTCCAGGGCATCCTTTTGACGTTCCTGTCGGCCCAAATAAGAAAGATTTTCTAAGAAAGTAGATTTTACACTACAATTTCCGCCCGCCGGCGACAATTTACACTACAATTCGTGCGGCGCCGCACGAATCGGCCGCCCGCGGCTTCAGCGAGGGCGGACTGGGGCGCCTTGGAATAATAAAGGGACATAATACCTAATTTGTCCCCCATTGATGAGGTGGGGACACCGCCCAATGCCATTGTCTTTGTCAGCGGGGAAATCACTATCCCCATGATGGCCAAAACCGGTCTTGTCCTTAATTTTATAGGGGTGGTCTTGGTGACGTTTTTGGTGTATTTCATTGCCGTTGCGGCCTTCGGCATTGTCCTTTGAAGACAGGAGAAAGACAGGGGGACAATACATAATTCGCTGTCCCTTTTAATCACCTAACGCCCTGTCTTTGTCGGATCAGGGTTAATTTTTTTTGGGAATCAATGAGGGACGGGTCGAGTCGAACGGCCTGGATGAAAAATTTCTCAGCCATTTTCAGTTGTCCGCTTTTTAGATAGATGTCCCCGATATAGTAATGGGTATCGGCATAACGGGGGTTCATCGCCAGGGATTCCTGAAAGAAGTTGAGAGCCGTCTTGAAATTCCCGAGGCGATATTCGACAAGCCCTAAATTCCCTAATGTCTCAAAATCCCGGACGCCGCTTTTTAAAATCCTTGTGAAGGGATCCCTGGCCTGACGGTAATTTCCTTCTTCCAGATAAGCATATCCCAGCCAGAAGTTGGGCCCGTACGCATAGGGTGACAGGGCTTGCCAGTAGCGGCAATAGCGTTTCTGGTCACCCCAAAGATAATTATAATTCCATGTGCCGGTTAAATAGAAAAGCCCGATACTGACCAGAAGGACAGCATACAACTTGGAATTGATAAAGTTTCTGAGCTTTGCGAGCAGGATGGCCAGCAACAGGAAATATCCTATGGATGAAAAGATAAGCCAATGGGGTTCGATGATAATGCCAAAAAGCGGCCTGGAAAGACAGGCCCAGGCAACGGGTAAGAAACCTATTCCTATCCATGCGATGGCCAGCGAGATTTCATCGCGTTTTGTCTTTTGGGCGAGTCTTCCTAGAACTCCCAGAAAACCCATTCCTCCCAACCCGACGAGTCCCCAAGAAGCGGCGGGATTTTTTATGACGGGTGTGCCCCACATCAAGACAATGCCTTTGAGAGTAAGAAGTTTGGAGATATACCACAGGATTAATTGGACATAGGTGGCGAAAAAATTTAGGAGGGAAATATGCAAGGAGGAGATTGTGCCGATAAGGTTGGCCTTTACTTCAAAAAAATTGACCCGAAAGAACAGATAGGGGATGAAAACGATACCTATCATCCAGAAGGAAGATAGGATGTCTTTGAGGGTGCCTTTTTTCAGATACCATACAATAGCCGCCAGATATAGGGGGAAGGCCAGAACGATTTCATGGCATAACAGGGCAACCAGAAGCCAGGTTAACCCTAAAGCGTAATGCGGGATTTTGTTCCGATGTTCCCCGGCGGTCAGGAAATGAATAAGACTTAGATTCGCGGCCAGTATCAATAAAGTGAGGCCGCCGGCATTTTTGTAATTGACAAGAAGTCCGTTAATGGGATGAGTGCAAAGAAATACACACGTCAAGAGGGGGATGTGTCTATCTTTTATGGTTAAGGTAAGGAGTTCGTAGAGGGAAAGGCAGGCCAGATAGAACAGGGACAGGTTAAAGAGGTGATATCCCACGGGATTCTCTTTGAACCAGCTGTAAGTTATCAGATTTAAAAGATGGGTCACGGGGCGGAAATAGAGCAGCTGCTGTGCTTGTTCGGGGACAACCAATTGCAGGAACGACGGACTGCCCAGATGCCGATTTTTTATGAGCATGGGATAATCATCCATGAGAAAACCGTTAAGAAGGCTGTTGGCGTACGCGGCAAGACAGAGGGCGGCAAAACAAAAGGCTACGAATATTTTTTTAAGAACATCCCTGGATATCATAAGAAAACAGAATATATTACTTAAGAGGAATTGTGGTTTTGATGATTTTTTTTAGCGGAGATCTGCGTTAAGATGTCCTCGGCCAGGGTCTTGCCGATTTGTTTGAGCTGGCTTAAGTCTTCCACGGTTGTCAACCGCAGATCCGAGAGGCGTTTGAATCCTTTTGCGTAGAGCTGCCGGGCGCGGATGCGGCCTACGCCTTTCAGTTGAACCAGCTCCAGCAGTTCTTCCTTGATGCCGTAACGGACGCGGTTTTTCAGATTTTCCAGATCAAAAGTCAACTGCTTGTAGTGAAGAAGACGGGCAATGCTTCCGGCGGCATACAAAAGCCACTGGACCGCCTCGATATGGCGGTAAATGTCTCCGGGGCCGACGCCGAATTGGTCGCAGAGGATCTCTTCTTTTTCCTCCTCCGCCCATTGTCCCAGCATCCAGGCGGCTTTAAGCGTCGAGAAATAGCTGTAGAGATCCTCAAAATCGGGATGGTTTTCCGGCGTCAGGATAAGCTCTTCGCGGCACTGCGAGGCAAAATCCTCCAAGTCTTCCATGTCTTTCTTTCCGACATTCAGGGCCGGGCCGTCGGGGCAGCAACAGATAAGATGCAGGGCGCCGATGGAGGAAAAGGTCTTTTTTTGATTCAGGGCGTTGAGGCCGTTACGCAGCGTAATGCTGGAGACAGGATCGATGTAGAGGCGGCTGGTGAGGCTCCCTAAGGCTGTGGCGAAAAAACGGGTGCCGCCTGCCTGCCGGTAGGCAGGGCTTTTTTCGATGAATTTTTCTTTGTAGAGAAAATCAAAAATCCGGTTGATGAGATCCGGCAGACAGGGAGTCAGCCGTTGATGATGCAGGAAGGTGTGCTGGATAAAATCGAACATGCCCTTGACATCGTGCACGTAGCCGCCGGCGATGGAAGAGAGGATATGGATCTGCAGGGCCGATTCGTTGGAGAGTTTTGAGGTGATCGGTTCCGGCGCCGCCTGGATGTAGCGTTCAAAAAGGGTGCTTAATTCCGAATGCGATTTGGCCACAAGGACGGCCTCGCCGAAATCGTCGAATTGTGGCCGGCCCGCGCGCCCCGCGCACTGTTTGTATTCTGAAACAGGGATGTACGCCTGGCCTAAGCCGTTCTCGTAGCGTTTGCAGTCGCGGATAATCGCCCGCCGGGCCGGAAGGTTCACGCCTGCCGCCAGGGTCGGCGTGCACGCAATGACCTTGATGAGATTGTTTTTGAAGTTCTGTTCGACGAGATCCCGCTGGTTCGGCTTGAGGCCGGCGTGATGAAAGGCCACTCCCTGCACCACCGCATCGGCTAATTTACGGCATACCTTGGTCGTATCGCCCGGGGGACCGGCAATTTTTTTCGAGAGAGCGGCCAGTTGCTGTCTTTCCTGCGCCGTTAAGAGGGGGGCGATATTTTTGCCAATCTCCCGGCTGACGGCCTGCGTGGAGCGCCGGGAATTCACGAAGATCAACACCTGTCCCTTGCCGCGCAGCGTATCGAGGGTTAGTTTGCTCAAGTCATCCGGCGGGTCCTCGCGCACGAGGCGTGTCCCATAGCGATGGAACTGAATCATTTCATTGTAATAGACGCCCTCTTTTAAGGGAACAGGCCTCCAGCTGCTGGACACAAGCTCGGCACTGAGCCAATCAGCCATTTCCTGGGCATTGCTGACGGTGGCACTCAGGGCTAATATCTGGACCGCGGGGTTAAGCTGTTTTATGCGGGCTGTCAGGATCTCCAATGTCGGCCCTCGGGAGCCGTCATTGATAAAGTGAATTTCATCTAAGACCACCACAGACAAAGAGTTTATCAACCCTTGGGCCCTGGAGCGCAGGAGAGAATCCACTTTCTCCGCCGTGGCGATAAGGATTTTGTAACGGTTCAGGTGCGGCAGAGGTGTATCCGCATCGCCGATGGCAAGTCCCACCTCAATGCCTAAGGAGGCATACTTATTTTTAAAGTCATTGTATTTTTCGCTGGCCAGGGCTTTCAAGGGCGCGATATAGAGGCAGCGGCCGTTATGCAACAGGATCGATTGGAGCATGCACAATTCCGCCATGAGCGTTTTCCCGGAGGCCGTCGGCACGGCCATGAGAAGGTTTTTTCCGTCGAGGACCCCTTTTTGAATCGCCTCGGCCTGCGGGGGATAGAGCTCGGTGATGCGGCCTGCGGTGAGGATATCAACGACGTGTTTGGGAAAATATTTTTGCTCTAAGACATCCAGAAGTTTCATAGGCCTGTTTGTAGCATAGATTAAAATCATTGTCAACCCGCGAATGAGTCAACGTTTGGGTTGACCGCTCCAGGAAGAGACTCTATAATCAAATTAATATTTTTTAAAGGAAAACGCATGAAGGCTGTCATTCAGAGGGTCCGGCACGCCAAAGTCGAGGTTGACTCAAAGGTCGTCGGGAAGATCGGCATAGGCATCCTGGTTTTTGTCGGTGTGGGGAAAGAGGATACTCCTAAGGACGCCGAATATCTGGCGGGCAGGATTGTTCAGTTAAGGATATTTGAAGATGCCCTAGGCAAGATGAATCGCTCCTGCCTTGATGTCCAAGGGGAGATTTTGGTTGTCTCCCAGGTTACCCTCTACGGCAATTGCGTCCAAGGAAGGCGTCCTTCTTTTGACGGGGCGGCTGACCCACAAAAAGGGGAAGAGCTTTACAACGATTTTGTGAAACGCTTGCGCACGTATGATCTTAAAGTGGAGACTGGCCGGTTCCGCGCCATGATGGATGTTTCTCTAACGAACGACGGGCCGGTGACGTTTATTTTAAACAGTCGCTAGTGCCTAGGGACCAGCGACCAGAGACTGCACCAATGAATATTATTGACACCCATGCCCATTTGGATCAGTTGGACCATCTTGACGAGGACTTGCACAACGCGGTTCAAGCAGGGGTCGTGGGGGTTGTGGCCGTCAGCATCGGTTTAGATTCCTGCCGCAGGAATCTGGAGATTCGGCGCACCAGGCAGCACCCCTTGATTTATGTGGGGATGGGCGTGCACCCCTCGGAGGCGGACAAGGAGGAGGCGCAAGAGTGTCTTTCCCTCATTCATGAGAATAGAGATGCCTTGACGGCCATTGGCGAGATTGGTCTGGATTTCTGGTACAAAAATGTGCGTAAAAATGAGGAAAAGAAACAGGAGCAGCGGCGGGTCTTTCGTCTATTCCTGGAGGCGGCCAGGGACTTGTCTGTGCCGGCTGTCGTTCATTCACGCGGCGCCTGGCAGGAGTGTTTTGAGACGGTTAAGGATGTCGGCGTGAAGAAGGCTGTTTTCCACTGGTACAGCGGCCCTGTGGATGTGTTGGATGATCTCTTGGCAGAGGGTTATTATGTCTCGGCGAGTCCCAGCTTGGCTTACAGTCCGCAGTCTCGCGCGGCGATGGAGCGTGCGCCGATTGAACGGACGCTGATTGAGACGGACTGTCCGGTTTATTACAAGGATCCGCAGACCGGCGAAGGTTTTCAGGCGCAGCCCAGAGATGTTGTGAGGACATTAAAGATTTATGCGCAGCTGAAAGGGCTGGAAGAAAAGGACGCCTTGGAGCGGTTGAATCGCAACGCCAAAGAATTTTTTGGGATCAAAGATTAGATCGGAGAGACCATGAAAAAATTATTCATAGGATTATCGGTATTGATGCTCGTTGCCGCCATAGGTGTCTGGGTCATTTCTTCCCGCAAGGAAGAGATGACCTTAGAAGACGTGCTTCCCCAGGGGGCTGTTTTTTATGTCCGGTTCTCCGATATCGAGGCCAATATAGAAAAGCTGACCGCCACCCAGCTTTGGCAGAATCTGTGCCAGGTCAATTACGGCCTTCTTTGGGACAAAGGCCAGACTCAGACACAAAAGGCGGCGATGAGGTCAGTTCAGCAAACCATTTCGAATCCTGCCGCACAGGCCGTCTTTAAGAGATTCTTTGGGAAGGAATTGGCTCTGGCTGTCTATCCTGCTTCTTTGGATCTTGCCTCTGTCTCTGAGGCCACGACAGAGACCCTTGTCCGTCTTGCCGAGGAGATGTCCTCCAGCATTTTTCTGGCCACGCGCATTGATTCCGATATCCAGTTAGCCGAATCTCTGGCCGGATTCTTTAATCAATACGGTCTCAGCCCTTCCATGGAAACCGTCTCTTATGAAGATCAAACGATTCATTTTGTAACGCTCCCCGGCGTCAACATGAAGCTGGGTTTTGTGCGCATTAAAGATATTTTGGTTATCGGCATGGGGGACAAGTCCGCCCGTTTAAGCGTGGATGTCTATCAAAGACGCCAAAAAGCCCTCAAGGCTGATCCCCATTTTCAGAAGGCAGCGGAACAGGTATTGGAATCCGCAGGCCTATTCGGTTATCTGGACATAGGACGGTTTTTGGCGCCCCTTAGGGAACAGATGAGCCGTTTTATCGATCGGCTGGAACAAGAGGTTCAGAAAGAGCGGGAGGATGACACGGAGGGCGCGGGATCAAAAATCGTCGAGACCAAACGGCAATGGGAAGAGATTTTCAGCCGCATGGCCGGGTTTGAGTTTTTTGCATTCTCCGGACGGATAGACGACATCGCGAGTTTTAAATTCGATCTGTTCCTGGACAAGGCCGGCTTGGACCCGCAGATAGCCGCGCATTATTCCTGCCCGCCGGCGGAAAATAAAACCTTACGGTTTATTCCTCAGGATGTGCTGGGATATCAATGGGGGAATTGTTTTGATTTCAGTTATTCCTGGAAACAGCTTAAAGAGGAAGTAGCCAGGATACAAGCGCAGCCGGATATGCCTCCTACAGGCCTGCGGGATATCGGCGATCTGATGGGCATGAGTCTAGAGGAGGAGATTCTTCCCGCCTTCGGCGATGAGTTTGGCGGATATCTTAAGGATATTCAAACAGGCGCATCGTTCCCCATTCCCCATATTTTATTTTTCGTGAAGATTCAAGACGAAGAGAAGGCCCGGCGGCTGTTCGCCGCGCTCGACGAGCGAATGCCTCTTATCCTGCAGGAGGAAGAGTATAAGGGTATTAAGATCAAATATGTCGTCTCACCTTTGGGCGATGAGGTGCAGCCTGGATATTGTGTGCTGGATGACTATGGACTGATTGCCCTGCAGCGGCAGACCTTGAAGACCTCCATTGATACTTATCACGATCCGTCGCTGTCTTTGGCTGGGGCACCGGCATTCAAAGAAATTGATTTTGGATTGAGCGGCCCCAATCGCGCGGTGTTGTTCGCCCAGGCGGGGGGAATCGCCCGGAAGCTGGAAGGTGTCATGGAGTGGGGCAAGACGTGGGCGGCCTCCCAGGACACGCGCCGGCAGGCCTTTAAATCCGGCAGCGATCGGCGTCTGGCGGATGTGGAAAAAGAAATCACTGTTAAAAAAGAGGAAACGGCAGCCGCCCAGAACAGGATCGCGGCCTTGGAGGAGGAGATGGGGGACCAGCAGTCCCGCGGGATGGATGTCAGCGCCTCGCAAAAAGAGCAGGAGCATCTCAGAGAAAACATCAAGACTCTGGAAGGGGAGATTGTCCTTGCCGACGAGCAGAAGAAAGAGCTGGAGAAGATTATTCAGGGCTATGAAGGGCGTCTTTCCGAGGAAGACAAGCGGGAGGTCATCCTCGATGGAGTTGTTCATCCTTTTCTCAAAAGCCTTGCCTTTATTAAAACCGTGGGGGCAAGAACGACCTTGCGGGAGGGGGCTGTTGAGTCCATCTTGTTTCTGAAGGTTGAGTGAGTTCATGAATGTAGATAAGAGAAACCGCTTGGAACGCGGAAAGAGAATTTTTCTCGTCTTTGTCCTTCTGATATTCTGCCTCACACAGAGCGGCTGCGCCATCTTGAAGGTGCCGCTGACACTCGCGAAGGTGCCGTTTTCTCTGCTGGGGCACATTATGGGGGTTGTTAACAAACTGCCTAAACCGCCTCCGTGGGTGTTTTTTTAAATGATTGTCGGAATTTATCCTGAGAGAAGTCCCGAGTTTATCGAAGGACGTAGTCGAGGGATTTCGACTATGAAAAACAAAGAAGTCGCCGATTTGCTGGAGCGGATGGGGACACTCCTTGAGATTAAAGGAGAGGTTGTCTTTAAGACGCGGGCGTATTTCAAGGCCGCCGAGAATATCGCCAATCTCTCGGAGGATATTGAGCTTATCCGCCGAGAGAACCGCCTGGAGGAAATCCCCGGCATCGGCAAGACGCTTGCCGAAAAAATCACCCAATACCTGGATACGGGCAGGATGGCGGCCTACGAGAAGCTCATTGAGGAAATCCCGGAGAGCCTTTTGGAGGTTGTCAGCGTCCCTTCAATCGGGCCTAAAAAGGCCAGACTATTTTTTGAGACGTTGAAGATTAAGAGTCTGGAAGACCTGCGTAGGGCTGCGGAGGGAGGCAGGCTTCAAGGGCTTGTCGGCATTCAGGAAAAAACCATCGAGAATATTCTGCGCGGGATCAGGGTTGTCCGTCAGGGGCAGGAGCGGATGAATCTGGGGACAGCCGCCGAGATTGCCGGGGTTTTTATCTCTGCCCTTGAAGATCTCCCGGAGGTCAAAAGGATTGCCGCTGCCGGGAGTCTGCGCCGCGGCTGCGAGACGGTCAGGGATATCGATATTCTTGTTGATTCGGCCAAGCCGCAAGCGGTGATGGAGGCCTTTGTCCGTCTGCCGCAGGTCAAGATCGTCAATGCCCACGGCGAGACCAAGTCCTCGATTTTGACACCGGAGAATGTCCAGGTTGATTTGAGGGTTGTGGGATCCGAGAGTTTTGGGGCCGCCCTGCTTTATTTCACGGGGTCAAAAAGTTTTAACATCAAACTTCGCCAGTTGGCCATTAAAAAAGGCATGAAGGTCAGTGAATACGGCATTTTTGCCGTTAGAGAGGAATCGGAGGAAAGGCTCGCCGGTAAAACAGAAGAAGAATGTTTTAAGGCCTTAGGTTTGCCGTCCATCCCGCCGGAATTGAGAGAAGAAATCGGCGAGGAGGAATTGTGGGGTGTATTTTGTACGGGTAGGCCGCGGCCTCTTCCTATATTCATTGAACCGAAAGACATTCAAGGCGATCTGCATGTGCATTCCACATGGTCGGACGGGCATAATACGATTGCCCAGATGGTGGAGGCGGCGCAGAAAAGAGGGTATCAATATCTTGCTGTCAGCGATCATTCCGCGCATCTGAAGGTGGCGGGGGGTGTCTCTGCGGAGGATTTAAAAAAGAAAAAGAGAGAAATAGACGCCCTCAACGAAAAGTTAAAAGATTTCCGCGTCCTTTTCGGGACAGAAGTTGAGATAGACACCGAAGGGAATCTGGATTACAATAAAAAAGTTTTGAGCGAATTCGATATCGTGATTGCCTCCATTCACAGTGGTTTTGAGCAGGGCCCGGAGCGGCTCACCCGGCGGCTGGTGAAGACCTGCCAGAATAGATATGTTCATGGCATCGCCCATCCGACAGGTGTCCATATCGGCAAACGCGAGCCTTATGCGTTTGATTTCCAGGAGGTCTGTCGGGCCGCCGTGGATAATAATGTCTTTTTAGAGATCAACGCTTTTCCCGTGCGCCTGGATCTCAATTCTTCCAATGTCTATTATGCCAGAAGGCAGGGCGTGAAATTTGCCATTAACACGGATGCCCACAGAATCGAGCATCTGGATTACATGAAATTCGGCGTTTCCATTGCCCGTCGGGGATGGGCAAAAAAAGAAGATGTCCTGAATACACGGTCATTGAAAGAATTGATGAAGGCTGTCCAAAAACACTGAATTTAGGGGCCGGGGTCAATATGTTTAAGATTCTGAACAGACAAATTCTTTTTAATAATTGGACGCGTTTGGATGTTCGTGCGCCGGAGATTGCCTCGAGGGTCAAGGCGGGCCAATTTGTACGCGTCTCTCCCGAAGAAGGCGGTGAGCATATCCCCTTGACGGTGGTGGATGCGGATGCGCTCAAGGGAACGATTTCCATCATCGTCCATCATATCGGGGTAACGACGCGCCAATTGGGAGGGATGGCCATCCATGCCTCACTTTATTCTGTCCTGGGGCCTTTGGGGATGCCCGCCTCGATTGAGAAAAAGGGAACCGTGGTGTGTCTGGCCACCGGCATTGGCATAGCCCAGATCCTGCCGGTTGTGCGGGCATTGAAAAAGGCGGGAAACAAGGTCGTCGGCATCATCGGGGCCAAAACCAAAAGGGAATTATTGGTAGAGTCTCAGATGCGCCTGGCCTGCAATAAGATTTTTATTGCCCTCGACGAACGCTCGCAGGGGCATCAGGGATTAGCCGTGGATATCTTCAAGCGCGTGATGAAAGACGAAAATGTCCAGCGTGTTTATACGATCGCTCCCGTTGACGTGATGGAAGAGGTTTGCTCGCTGACAAGGGCAAGAGGCATTGAGACCAAGGTCACGCTTAATACCGTGATGGTGGATGGCACGGGGATGTGCGGTTCCTGCCGCCTTAAGGTGGGGGGTAGAACCGTTTTTACCTGTGTGGAAGGCCCTGAATTTGACAGCCATTCCGTGGATTTCCGGGATTTAAGAATGCGTATGAACGCACCACGCACCACCTCGTAGGTGGTGCGTGGTTATTGTATTATCTATGAATGTCCAGCCCGCACGCAGGCGGATTAAAAATTTTAAGGAAGTCTCTCTGGGGTTGCCGAAGAAGGCGGTCATCGAGGAGGCCAGGCGCTGTCTGCAGGGTGCGGATCCCCTCTGCCTGAAGGGGTGTCCCTTGGGGATTGACATCCCGGCATTTATCCGTTTTCTTCGCGACGGTCATGTCAGCGCCGCCTTGAGCAAAATCAAGGAAGCCAATTGTTTTCCGTCGATCTGCGGGCGTATCTGTCCGGCGCCTTGCGAGGGTCCCGGTCAATTTGACCAAGAGGATGTCCGTAGGGTAGAACTACCACCTCGTAGGTGGTGCAAAGGGATTCGCGTCCTTGAGCGTTATGCGGCGGATTTCGGCAATCCGCGGTTTGCCGTGAAGGAGAGGAAACCTTCTGTGGCGCGTGCCGGCAAAAGAGTTGCGATTGTCGGTTCCGGAGCCGCCGGATTGACAGCGGCGGCGCAATTGGCAGAAAAGGGGTATCGCGTGGCGGTCTTTGAGTCGATGGACAGGCCCGGCGGCGCCCTTCGCTACGGCATACCGGCCTTTCGTCTGCCGCGTAAAATTCTGGATGATGCAGTCAGAGGGTTAAAGACATCCGGTGTGGAGTTCAAAACGAATTGTTATGTCGGCAGGACAATTCTTCTTGAAGACTTATCGAGACAGGGATTCGAGGCCATCCTTTTGGCCACAGGGGGTGGTATCCCTAAATTATCGGATATCCCCGGGGCAGATTTAGGGGGGGTGTATTACGCGGAAGAATTTCTCATGCGCGTTAATCTTGCCAGGGAAAGCGCTCTTTTGCGAAAGGAGCTTAATTTTCCGTTGGGCGCCAAGGTGGCGGTGATCGGTTCAGGGAATGTGGCCCTCGATTGCGCGCGCCTTGCCGTCCGGTTAGGCCCCGCTCCAGGCGGGGCAAGCAGAAAAGTAACCGTTCTTTCCCCGCGGTCCTGGGACGATAAAAGGGCATTTCAACAGGAGTGCGCCTACGGCCAGGAGGAGGGCGTCTCTTGGGAGTCCCCGGTTAAACCCCTCGAGCTTATTGCCGACGTTCACCATTTCGTCAGCGGCGTTAGATGTGTGCGGCTGGACTATGCGGATGTTGAGACGCAAGGCCGGTGGGAATTAATGCCTGTGCCGGATTCCGAGTTCGTTTTCGAAGCAGACACCGTCATTATGGCCGTGGGGCATGGGCCGAATGTCCTCATGAACCGCGATTGTCCCGGCTTGAGGCTTAATGCCGACGGAGGGCTGTGGGCAGGCGAAGAAAACAGCATGACCTCCCTGGAGGGTGTCTTTGCCTGCGGCAATGTTATAAAAGGCGGGTCTGTGGTGGAGGCCATGGCCTCCGGCCAAAAGGCCGCCGAGGATATAGACCGGTATTTGAAAGGAAGATAGGAAGTTATGAGTCAGCGGGTAACTATCGAACGCATTCGGGAGAAGAAGAAAAACGGCGAAAAGATTATTGTGCTGACCGCCTATGACTATCCTTTGGCCTCCCTCATTGACCGGACAGACGTGGACATCATCCTTGTGGGAGATTCGCTGGCGAATGTGGTGCTGGGACTGGAATCGACGACGCAGGTGGGGATGACCGAGATGCTGCATCATGCCAAGGCCGTGCGCAGGGCGGTCAAGAGGGCGTTAGTGGTTGGGGATATGCCTTTTGAATCCTATCAGGCCGATCCCTCCATGGCCGTCGTGAATGCCAGACGGTTTGTCGAAGAGGCCGGATGCGACGCGGTGAAATTAGAATGGTTTGACGAATGTCTGAAAGTGGCCGGGGATATCGTCCGGGCCGGCATCCCTGTGATGGGGCATGTGGGGCTCACCCCGCAGACCGCACAGAAACTGGGCGGGTTTAAAGTCCAGGGAAAGGATGCCGCTGCCGCGCGGGAAATTATCCGCAATGCCAAGGCCCTCGAGGGGAAGGGGTGTTTTAGCGTTGTCCTGGAGTGCATTCCTTCGCCCCTTGCGGCCATGATTACAAAAAAACTTTCTATCCCTACGATTGGCATTGGCGCCGGCAAGGAATGCGACGGTCAGGTTTTAGTCACGCACGATCTCCTGGGGCTGTTTGACCGGTTTCGTCCTAAATTTGTGAAACAATATGTTCATTTGAATGATTCCATCCAGGAGGGGATTACCCGTTTTTGCGCCGAAGTCAAGAAGGGGCAATTCCCCGATGCCTCGCACAGTTACGCCATGGAGCAGGGAGAGTTGGAGCGGCTTGAAAGGCAAAACAAATGAAGAAGTGTCCTTTCTGCGCTGAGGCAATCCAGGAAGAAGCCGTTAAGTGCCGCTACTGCGGCGAGTTTCTGGATCCCGCTAAGAAAGGGCACCTCCTTAAGGAATCCAAACCCTCATGGTATTTTAGAACATCTACCCTTATTGTCGGATTTCTGTGCGTGGGGCCATTCATCATCCCTCTTATTTGGATTAACCCCAACTATTCCACAATGAAAAAAATTGTCCTGACGTTTATTCTTTTCGTTGTCACGGTCATTATAGGCAAGGTCCTGGCGGTTTTCTTTGCCTCTATTCAGGAATATTACCGGGTTATTCAATCGTATATCTAAAACCTTAAAGGCAGGAGGAAAGACATGAACGAATGCTGCGAGAAGTTGAAGCCGTATGCGTCATTGTTTTTACGGATCGGGCTGGGGGTGATTTTTATTTACCACGGATTCGGCAAGGTCTTCGGCGCCGGCACAAGTTTGGGGACGGCGTGGAATCCTTCCCTGCCGACGGTGATCCAGACCCTCGTCGCCTGGGGCGAGTTCGTGGGCGGCCTGGCCATTTTACTTGGATTCCTAACCAGGAAGGCCGCCGTCGGCATTATCATCATTATGCTGGGGGCCATCTTCACGGTCCATGGTAAAAATGGATTCAGCCTTATGAACCACGGCTTTGAGTATAATTTTGCCTTAATTATGATGTGTCTTGCCTTGATTGCCGGCGGGACGGGGCCGTTATCCATCAGCTGTCCGTGCTCAAAAGGAAAAGAATAATGAAGGCTGTCCGTGTCGAGCGTTTCGGCGGGCCCGAGGTCATGGCGATTTCAGAGGTGCCGGCCCTCGTTTCCTCTTCTCATCAAGCAGTTGTCGAGGTCAAGGCCGCCGGCGTTAATCCCGTTGACACTTATATCCGCTCCGGAAATTATCCTGTCAATCTCTCCTTGCCATATACCCCCGGGATTGACGGGGCCGGAATCGTCAAGGCCGTCGGGCGCGGCGCAGGTGGTATCCGTGTAGGCGACCGCGTCTATATCGCAGAATCCATCAGCGGCACCTACGCTCAAGAAGCTTTATGCGCGCAAGATCAAATCTATCCCTTGCCACCCAATCTAGATTTTAACCAAGGGGCAGGGATTTATGTCCCTTATACGACGGCCTATGAGGCGCTTTTTTTAAAAGCCGATCCGCAAAAAGGGGAAACCCTTCTCGTGCACGGGGCAAGCGGCGGGGTTGGGATTGCCGCTGTGCAGCTGGCCGTTGCATTTGGTTTGCGTGTCCTGGGAACCGCTGGTTCTCTTGAAGGACGGGAACTTGTGATTCAACAAGGAGCTCAGCATGTTTATGACCACCATGCCCCTGATTATCGAGAGGCTATTTTAAAGGATACGGACGGTCAAGGCGTTGATGTTATCTTAGAGATGCTGGCGAATGTGAATCTGGGCGAGGATCTTAAATTGCTGGCACACGGAGGCCGCGTTGTCGTCATCGGCTCGCGCGGGACAGTGGAGATCAATCCCCGCGATTTGATGGCCAGGGATGCACGCATCTTTGCTGCCGCTGTCTTAAGAATCTCTTTAGAGGAAAAGACGCGTATTCAAGACCGTTTGCGTGAAGGGTTTGAGAAGGGAGAACTCACCCCCATTATCGGAGCTGTCCTGCCGCTTCAAGAGGCCCCGCAGGCGCACCGGCAGATTATGGAACGCCCTGCCTATGGCAAGATTGTCCTCATGCCTTAAAATCTTCAAAAATTTCGTATAAGGGACGTTAAATTGCAAGTCTTTTCTAATCCAATAATGAGCCTGAAGGAAAG
>Ga0155416_170_pt2 | contig 26429 bp, 24 predicted proteins | sample RifCSPhighO2_02_FD_106384 | JGI IMG/M metagenome (GOLD analysis project Ga0155416, IMG submission 106384) | Omnitrophica WOR_2 bacterium RIFCSPHIGHO2_02_FULL_50_17 | reverse complement strand
CATTTCATAATCGTCGTCCATGATTGTTTTGAGGCCCGCCTCAAGCTGTTGGAAATCGCTGCGGAATGAACAGCATCCTTCGTATCACGTAGTTTCCAGGACACTTGTGTAATGCCAAGCGAGCACCTTTGCCAGAAATCATTTTTTTGACCTCGTTGCGAATCCGCATATCTCTAACACGATTTATACCAACGCAATGCGAATTGCGAGCGCTTGAAGGCTGTTCGCTGATCATTTCCGCACTCGCGATTTCAAGGAGCCTGTCTCACCAATGGCGGAAGTGAGATGGTCGGTGGCAGAGCCTTTCGGTTGCCATACCAACAATAACAAAAAAATCTGAAAAATTCAATCAAATAATCGTAATGCGGGTCCGCCCCACATAAGGCACTCCCAATGCCTCGATGATCAGACTTGTGTCCGACGCTTCACTTCCCAGAGAAACGAACAACACCTGATCTTCCTCATGATGCAGAATGTCGGAAAGCCTTGCCTTCACTTCAGCCAGCCGCAGTTTGTCCAGCGGACATTCAAAGACCGAAAACTGCAGACGGCTTCCATATCCTTCCAGCGTTTTTGCCACGCGGTACAAACGCTTCGGGTGTGAAATATCATAACAAACTAAAAACCTGGTCCGTCTCATCAATTCATCTTGTCGTAAAACCGATGTACCCCGGCGCCTCTCCCCGGACAAACCGCCACATCTGTCTGGCTTGGACCTCCAGCATCCGCCGGTAAGGCATCTTATATTCAAACTGCGGATGAGAAACTTCCGTGTCCATCCTCCGGCTGTAGGCCTCCCAAAATGCCCGGCGGCCGTTTTCATTTAAGAAAACGCCGGCCGCGCTGATCAAAAAATCACTTTTATTAACCTCGCCGCGGTTGATCAGACTTACCGCAACACTGTCCGCGATGAGCGGACGGAATTCTTCCATAATATCAAGCGCCAGCGCCGGACGGCCGTAGCGGGGCTGGTGCATAACGCCCAGAAACGGATCAAGCCCGACGGCATGGCATATGCCGGTGAGTTCCTTGCACAGCATACTGTAACCCAACGAAAGAATCGCGTTGACCGCGTCGCGCGGAGGCCGGCGGTTGCGCGAAGAAAAATCAAACACAAAATCTTCTTTGCTCTTCAAAATGCCGCCGAAATTTTCAAAATACAGCGCCGCCGCCATTCCCTCCAGACCGAGAAGATTCTGCACGGTATTAATCTCCGCGGTTTTATCTCTCAAATCGGCCATTTGTGTCAAGACCCGTTCTGACGGTTCGCTGTTTCGCATGAGCATCACCCGCTGATTGTGGATTTTGGCCCGGATCATTTCGCGGGCGATTTGAAGACACACGTTAGGCTGTTCGAAAAGACGGTATTGTCCCCGCCGGGCATCTATGCCGGAAACGGGCAGGCCGCGCAAAAGTCCAAGAAAGCGTCCCGACGGCGCAAAAAAAGACACATCAACATCGCGCTCCAGAAAATCCTGCGCCGCCTGTGCCGTCAGTTGCACAGCTCCATAGAGGTAAACGGCCCGGACCTGGCGGGAAGGCAGTTTACGAACAGTCTCGCCCTTAACGGTAACATTAATCTGGCCGCCCTGGAGTCCCACCTGCGCCCCCGGCACCTGAACAACAAGGACTTCTCCTTCATCATTTTCCGGCCGGGGGGCCCTTTTAATATCTGCCGTTTGATCTTCGGGATGCTGCCAGTATCCGGATTCGCCGGGCAGACAAACAGGGTACGCCGAGCAATAAAGACAGCGCGGGTCGTCTTTCAGCGGCGGCGGACATATGCCGCTCGCCGCCATCGCCTTGGCCTCAGCAATCTTGGCGATACATTCCTCTTCGCGTTCCGGTGAAATATCAACGGAAACCCGGCGTTTGTCCGCGGCGTAATAGACAAACGCTTCTTTGATCGATATGCCGTGCTCGCGTAACAGCAGCGCCTGCGCGACCACCTGCATGGCATCCGGATCCTTCACCACACGATCCCCCTGCTCATCACGCCGGGCAGAACCCTTTTTATAGTCGACCAAAACGGATCCATCGGGAGCGCCTTCGATAATATCAACTACCCCCACAAGGCCGAGCTTCTCGCTTTTAAGACGAAGCGACCGGATATTGGCGCCTTCCGGTAAATTAAGATCCTTTAATTCCTTTGAATCGTCCAGACGCGACGGTTGGTCCACCCCGCGGTGGATATGGGACCCTTCTATCGTATCGGCATTTTCCTGAAATATATTTTCAACCCATTGATAATAAAACAGGCGGGGGCAATAGATATAGTTATGTAAACTGCGGATCGGCAAAGGCGGCTGGGGTTCCATCCCCACGTTGGTTTTCAGGTCGGCGTCCATGAATACCTGTTATGACGGGCAACATTCAAAATATTTTCCCGGAGGATGGAAATGGGCAAGGAATCAGCTTCCGTGCAGTTCATTATGATCTTCAAGAATCCGTTTCATTTGCCCCGACAGAACCGGGACATGATGCTTTACGATCGAATATATGATCTCGTGCCTCACTTCGCCGTATTCATGGATCAAAATATTCCTCAGCCCGATGGCTTTGCGCCAGGCGACTTGCGGATATCGCTGCCGAAATTCTTCCCGGATACGGTTGGCCGCCTCCCCAACGATTTCCAGCTTGCGCTCGACGGCATAACGCAGAATTTTATTTTTCTCATATTCCGCGTAAACCAGATCGCCCACAAATTCCATAATCTCCCCACAGGCTTCATAAATGTCCCACACATACCCCAAGTCCCTGTCTTCAGGACTCATAAACCACCTCCAGATTTTCATAAATGCAACGACGCTTAATCGGATTGCGGATGGCCCCTTCTTCAATGACATCCACGGACCTTCCGAATAAAGACTCGATTTCTTCTTTCATCCCGAAATAATCATAAGAAAACCAGTCAATGCCGGGAGCAAAGGACACCATAACATCCACATCGCTGTCGGGCCGGAAATCGTCGCGCAGGACGGAGCCGAAAAACGCCATGCGCGTGATTTTCCATTTCCGGCAGAAATCAACAAGCCGCCGGCGGTCGAATTCAACATGAATCTTGACCATATGCCGTTTCCTTTCAAATCCTTACGGATTCATCATACGGTATTATCGACATTCAGAAAACCAAAAAATCAGAAATCAACGTCACCGCTTGACAGCAGCCTTTTCGGCCTTCTTTTGCCAGGCCTCCAAGCGGCGGGAGTTGATGGCACGGCACACTTCCCATTGCAGACGGGCAACCGCACCTTTTTGTCTGCTGAAAACGGCCGAGGCGTGAGCTAAAAACGGATGTTGCAAGTTTTGAATCGTGGCAAAACCATAACAGGCGATATTTAAAGGATCATGAAACAAATTGGTATTATCGCCCTTCAAAACATCTGAATCGATATCCAGCCTGTTAAACTTAACCTCCAAATCCAAATCGACATTTCCGAACTGCGCGTTCTCTCGTTTATTTGCTTCTTTCCCTTTACGAGGCAACCACTTGCCTTTGTCTGTACCGGATTCTCCTTTGATCAAACGAACTTTTGGGTGCGCATGATAACAACTTGGCCCAGCGATTGCGCGAAGACCAATATTAACTGCGGCATTGATATCCGCTTGACGTATAGCGGGTAATGGCTGATCCTCTTTTACGGCTGCAATAAACAGGGGCCCGCCGTTCTGCGGTAAAACAAGGTGGATTCCATTGAGCCCCTTGCCTACCAAATTATCCAGACAATCAAATACCTCACGTGCAACACTCTGTTTTTCAATGGTCTTCCGCCAGAACGGCCTGTCCTCAGAGGTAACTTCAACCGCCCGAAAACCGGGAGCTCCGGTCCGTGCATCAAACTTCGAAGAATAACTGGCAAATACCTCAATCACAGGTATGCCGAAAGGTTCTGCCAGCAACTTCACCTTTTCATTGATTTTGCGGTGACACCATTTCATAAGTCGGGAGTTTTCTGATCGGGAACGGCTTTTATCCGTCGTATAGCGCGACAAATCTTCCAGCACGACAAAATCTACTGGAGACCGACCGGGAATAACCTCATGCTCTCCATGCATATCCGCCTTCTCTCGCTCTTCTGTAAACAAACTGTGCCCCTTGAGCCGAACACCCAGCGACTGGGCAATGATAAGATGCGCGGTTTGGTTGACGCGCTCTTCTTTGAGGCGGACGATTTTATCCGTAAGATCAGGGCAAGGATCAGGCAGGCTCTCGCCGCAGGTACTGCTGCCGAATTCCGGTTTTGTTCCGATTTCATGCCGAAGCAGCCTGTTCAATGAAAGCACGGCTCGTCGAAAATTTTCTAGTTGTTCAATACGCGCAATCGACAAGCCGCGCTGACCTCGCAACCATGGTATTTCAGCAGGAGATTGACCGTCGCTGACCAGCAAATGGAGCGGCTTGCCTTTTCCATCTTTGCCATTCTCAATCCACCGCCAGGTATTTTCACGCAAAGGCAGCGCCCGATAAGCAATATGAAGCAGTGCTTTTTCAAGAAAATTACGCAGATCCACTGCTGCATCTGCAATTAATTTTTGCAATTGTTGAACTGTGGCTTCATTTGTCCCATTACCGGCAAGCTCTCCCCAGGAAGCAAAATAAGGCACCTTACGAATTTCATCCAGCGTCTTATCCCATAGTTCCTTATGCTGTTCAGTCAAACGCCAGGACCAGCGGAGCCACGTTTTATAGCGTGACAAAGCCCCATAGTAAAGATCGATAAGTTTGTCATTTTGCTCAGGGAATGAAAACCTTTTGGCATTGTCGCCAAGCCAGTCCCGCGCTGCACTTTCAAGTTCGGCGGAATTTTCGTTATGCAGCAATTGCTTGGCTAAAGCTATCGCTTGATCATATTCCGATTGTGTTGCGTTTCTCCCTTTTTTCCCTGAAAGCTCGATCTGTCTTTTGCCTTCGCGAATTACTTCTGTGTCCTCACCCGGCAGGCGAAGACTGCCAGCGGCACACAGCTTGGTAAACCACGATTGCCCGCCAGCTTGTCCTAACTCGACAAAAGTTTTTGAATCACGATTGACTCCGGCATGAAGCAAAGCATAGTCGGCAGCTCGGCGCTGGCTAAGATCAATAGCCAAACAATACATGCCTTCTTTTTGGATCGTCGGGTTATCCCACCAGAACTGACCGGGCTCCTGCGTTTCTTTCAATTCCATCCCCGGCCAGATGAGATGGAATCGCTGTTTCAACTTATTCTTTTCATACGCCGTATTCATTTGCTTTTCCCAACGGGCTTTTTTCCCTATATTCTCCTCTAATTTGCTTATATCCAGATCAACAGGGAAATTAAGCAGCATCCGCAACTCACGTTTTCGTCCGACAAAATCCGACATCAAGGCCACGGCCGGTTCTTTAACATTACCCTTACTGTCGCGGGTAAAACATCCGCGTGCATCACTTGACAGGCCAAGAGCCGCCATCATTGGCTGCAACCACATGGAACTGCTCCCATCGCTGAGATGATCGCGTATTAAGCGCGGCGCGGAGTAATGAAGGCGAACGCGACAAGTGCCATATTTTCCACTCTGATCCTTCACAGCGAGCGATACTTCAACTAATCCCTCTCGAATGTGCTTAGCACCTTGCTTTCCTTTTATGTCCGAAAACATAAACAGCCGTCGTGAAAACTGTGGCTCGGCAGGTGTATAGCGGACGGGCTCCTGCAACCGTTCCAGCTCTTCGGCGAGTTCGCGCGTGTCAGCGGCTGCATAAACCACACTCTTGACCCATCTTTTTTCTCTTATTTTTTTTACCTCGACTTCCGTATCATCGCGCCAGATATCCCAGTAGTCCCGTTCGCACAATTTCAGAAAAAAAGCGGTGTAACCCATATCGAGTTTATGCTCCCTCTGAAAACCTGTCACCGCTTTCTGCAAATCTTGCTCCCTGGGATTATCATTAGCCTTCGTAAATAAATCTACCCATTCGTTCCGTAATTTTCCAAAACCGCGAAGACTGGCACGACTGGGACCATAAATTTTGCCGGTTGCATGCTCCGAGCCCTCTTCATCCAAATCACCAAATAATTTAACCAATTTCTCGTAGCGAGGATCGCCTTTTAAAATAGGCACTTCGCGGACATCGTCTCCTTCTGTCTCTTTTTTCGGCTTCCATTCAGGATTCTCGTCCATCATGTATTTAAGCTCAGCTTCAGCTTCCGATCGCCGTTTCTCCCTCTCTTCGGTTTTCTGATTGAATTGGTTCAATGTCTTGAGCGCCTCCTCAAAAGCACATTTGTCAAAGTCAGACCAACACGATTTTGAGTTTTGGTCGGACCATTTTTCCAATGCGGTGAAAGCTTTGAAGATCGGTTTATTGTTTTTTCTAGCCAGCTCGATTGGATCATCACCAATTCTCAGAATTCGTTTCTCCAGCTCCGTCCAGGTAGCTGACTGCTCGCTCTTCTTTTCTTGATCCACTTTTTTAACTTTTGGCTCCGGTACCGCCGCACGAACATAATCAAAAGTAAATGGGCAAGGAAATGCCTTAAAAAGTACGCCAGCGTATGTTTTGTTAATATTAATACCGCCACCTCGAGCTCTTTCAGTAATCAAACGTCCATTTGGTAAGGAAGAAAACTGGTTCTTGTTTTTGTGAATAAAATTCCTTACATCGCTCGCGTGTTGTCTTAACCAGTTATTGGTTTTCTTTGCAGGTCCGGGATCATTCTTTTCCTTCTTTGTGCCATTACTTACGCCTTCTAAATGGTCAAGAGCTTCTTTCACCAAATTACGCGCACCCTCTGGATTGATCTGACCATCAGGGACACACTTAACCAAACTGGAAAGCTTCAATGATTTCGCAAGCTCATCAATCTTATTTAAGGCATCTTCAGACCACAGGCCTGCAACCCAATCACCTGATCCAGTTTTTCGGGCAAGTTCCTCCTCTGAATAATCCCAGTTTGGCTTCTTTTTTAAGTCATCACAAAACCGGCCCCAGTAGCTTGCCGAAGTTTTCTGAGGTTTCAATGTCCTTGCCTTTTCCGCCAGCAACGCGACGGCAAGAGCGCGCACCTCCTTATTCTCCGGCGCAGGGGGCAAAATTTTCTTCAGCGCATCCCCAAATGACGCAGACTCCGAAAGTCCTAGCCATGGACGGACAGAATCTCTCAAATTCTTTGCCGGAGTGACTGTTTTTCTTGGAAATTCCTCCCATGCTTCTTCCATTCGCTTGCGCAATACGTTGATTGGATGCTTATCAGGCAATCCCTCCGCCATCGCCGCTAGGGCGAGCGTGTAATAACTCACCGCATCCTGGAAAAGCTCGTGGTGCCGCCAAAGGGCAGTTTGCCAGTCTTTAAGTTCCTCCCGGTCATCCGGCGACTTGCCGTTTTTGAGTTTTTCAACCTTCGTGACTCTGCCCTGATAGATACGATTCATCGCTTTCCCTCCCTCTTAATTCCCAAAATTCTGTGCCTGCATCAGCGCCTCGTAAAAGCATTTGATCCGCTGGTCGCGTTTTATTTCGGTCCGGCCGATGGGCCGCGCCAAGGTGATATCCTGAAGCGACCGTCAGCGGATCAACGCCACGCACACCTGCCCCAGCGTGAGGTATTGTTTTCGTAAATCTGTTGAAGCGTATCCTCAAGGGTGTATTTTTGCCTCCACGCCGGGTAATGCCTCTGAAACTTGGCCAGGCTGCTGATATACCAGATGTGATCCCCAATGCGGTTTTTGTCAGAATAGCTGTAATGCAACTTTTTACCGGCAATTTTCTCGCACAGCGCCACAGCCTCAAGCATGGAGCAGTTGTTTTTCCGCCCGCCGCCGATGTTATAGACCTCGCCGCAGCGCGGATTCTGATAGAAATGTTCAAAGGCCGTAATGAAGTCAAAACTGTGGATGTTGTCCCGCACCTGTTTGCCCTTGTAGCCGAAGACCGTGTAAGACTCCCCCGTGACACAGCATTTCATCAAATACGCCAGAAAGCCGTGCAGCATGGCCCCGGAATGATTGGGACCCGTGAGACACCCCCCGCGGAAACTCACCGTCTTCATCCCGAAATACCGTCCATATTCCTGCACCAGGATATCCGCCGCCGCCTTGGATGCCCCAAACAAAGAATGCGTGGACTGATCAATGCTCATGGTCTCATCAATGCCTTGATAAAAAGGGTGGTCTTCCGGCAGTTCCCAGCGCGTTTCCTGTTCAATCAAGGGAAGGGTATTGGGCAAATCCCCATAAACCTTATTCGTGCTCGTAAAAATAAATACGGCCTCAGGACAATAGCGGCGGGTCATCTCCAGAAGGTTCAAAGTGCCGTTGGCGTTGACCGTGAAATCCGTCAAGGGCTCGCGCGCCGCCCAGTCGTGGGAAGGCTGTGCCGCCGTGTGAATAATCAATTGAATATCTTTGTTGTATGGCGCGAATATCTTTTCGAGACCCTCGCGGTCACGGATATCTAAATCGTGGTGACGATAATTCTTTATTTTCTCCTTAAGAAGGTCTCTGTTCCAAGCCGTCGAGGCTTCCTTGCCGAAAAAATATTGGCGCATATCATTATCAATACCGACAATATCGAACCCTCGTCCGGCAAAATACACCGCCGCCTCAGAGCCTATCAATCCTGCTGAACCTGTCATAAGGGCAATTTTCATGTTTTCAACAAAATCATTTGATAAATTTTCGGTTAGCGCCTATGATGGGGGCATAATGAAAAAAATAAAAGATATTTTTCGAGAAAAAGGAAAAACATTCTCCTTCGAGTTGTTCCCGCCCAAGACCGAAGAAGGATTCCGGAACCTTTTAAACACAATCGACGGGCTTTGCGCCCTTGAGCCCGATTTTATCTCCTGCACCTACGGCGCCGGGGGCGGCGGCCGGGAGAAAACATTGGACGTCGTCCAGCATATCCAGGATAAACACGCAGTCGCCGGCCTGGCGCATCTGACCTGCGTCCTGCACACCAAAGAGGAAATCAAAAATATCCTGAAGGACATCCAATCGCGCGGCATCCGCAATGTCCTGGCCCTGCGCGGCGACCCCCCGCAGGATAACCCTCGCTGGAAACCCGGCGAAGACAGCTTCCGATACAGCTGCGAGCTCTGCACCTTTATCCGTCAAAATTTCGGCGATTATTTCACGATCGGCGTGGCCGGTTTTCCCGAGGGGCATATCCTCTGCCCCGACCGGGCGCTCGATGCCCGGTATCTCAAAATAAAAATCGATAACGGGGCTGACTTTGTCATCACCCAGCTTTTTTTCGACAACAAAGATTACTTCGATTATGTAGCACGGTTAAGGAGTCTGGGGGTGACCAACCGCGTCATTCCCGGCATTTTGCCCATCACCCATTACAAAAATCTTGTTAAATTCTGCGCACTGTGCGGGGCCACGATAACGCCAGAGGTCAAGGAAATCTTTGAACCCATCCAAGACGACCAGGAAAGAACGTTAAAAGCGGGCATTGACTTTGCGGTGCGCCAATGCCGAGAACTTCTCGACGGCGGCGCCCCCGGCCTTCATTTCTACTGCCTCAACAAAATCAGCCCCACCGACAAAATCCTTTCAGAGATACGCCGCTAGGCTCTACTCTTGCCCGTGCACCATAGGCACAAAACGCACCGGCAAGAGGTTCTTTTTCTCAAAACCCGATTCGGTCCTCGTCACCAGATAAAGCTCCTGAAAAAATGAACCGATGGGAACGACCATGCGGCCGCCTGCTTTCAATTGATGAATCAGCTCCGGCGGGATCTCTTCCGGCGCGGCCGTTACGACGATGACATCAAAGGGAGATTTCTCCGGCCATCCCTTGTAACCGTCGCCGTGCTTGACGAAAATATTTTGATAACCCAATTCCTTCAACCGCTGCCGGGCATCGTCGGCCAGCGGTTCAACGATCTCGATGGTGTACACCTCCCGCGCAATTTCGGCCAGGACCGCGGCCTGATAGCCTGAACCGGTGCCGACCTCAAGGACACGATCCTCCGGATTCAACCGTGCGGCCTCAGTCATGTAGGCGACGATATACGGCTGCGAGATCGTCTGTCCGTGCCCAATCGGCAGGGGGGAATCATTGTAAGCCATGGCGCGCACGATGAAAGGAACAAACCGATGCCTCTCAACTTTGAACATCGCGTCCAGAACCCTTTTGTCCGAGACGCCCCGGGAGACGATCTGCGTCTCAATCATCTCCTGCCGGCGAAGTAAATAAGGATCTCTCTCGCTGCCCAAGGCCTCCTCCTGCAAGTTGAGACAAACTGAAACCACGCACAACAAAAGCGTCTTTTTCATGGGATAATGTTTAGCGGTCCGAGAGCATCGACGAGATACATTTTGTCATTAAATTCCCTCCCCTAACCCCTCCCACGAAGGGAGGGGAATCCTATCCAATTCTCTCTATCCGCTAAACATTTACTCCCCGCCGGTTTCACCAGCGGCCTCGGCAACGGGGAGCGGAATGCGATTGTCATTTTCATCATAAGTGTAACGGGCATGGCCTTCAACTTTGTGAATGCGCACATCCACCACGCTTAAAATACCCTCTTTATCCTCCACGTCCAAGTCAAGATCAAGCATCTCTCCGGAATCCTCGTCCTTAAAATCAGCGCAGGAATAGTAATAATCCCCGGTCTTGCCGACCCGTTCATGGACGCGGATAAGAGAAAGCCTCCTGGCTTTTTTTATATCCGGATCGGTCACTTCAAAATAACCTCCCGTGTATCCAGTTTCGGCTTCGACATAATTTTTCATGGCCGTACGGATATCTTCTGAGGACGGCGCTGCTGCGGTTTTGCCGCCGTGCTCTTCGCCACCATGCTTAATTCCCCCGTGCTCCTGGCCGCCATGCTCCCCCGCGGCCCCCGCAAGGCGCGCCAGCCCCGCCACAAACATCGCTATCAGGACAAATTGAAGAATCCTTTTCATCGTTACCCTCCTTTTTTGTTGTTGGAAACGACCTGATCGATCACATCCCTAAACCTGAATAAGATACCGACTTTCTTGAACTCTCTGCCGTCCACCTCAACATAGGGATAAACAAAATAGTTCAACGGCTCTCCCGCCTGCGGCGGCTCCAGGATAATATCCCTCCCCTGCGATAGTTCCAGGCGGTCCTCGCCGATTGTTCCAAAATAATATTCATACTTCGAGGTGTCTTTCCACGCCTCGGAGATGTCCACCGGAATCCATCCCAATTGCTCGTCGTAGAACTCCGCCCAGCAATGATATTGGCTGGTCTCTCCTTGCGTCACGCCTCTCTCAAACGGAACCCCGATGACAAATTTGGCCGGAATACCGCTGGCGCGGGAAAACGAGATAAACAACGAATGAAAATCCGTGCAATTCCCCGCCCGGATGGCGCAGACACGCTCCGTATCACCCCGCCCCCACCCGGGGATCGTTTTATCATAAGAAACATTCTGAAAAACATAATCATAGATGGCCCGCGCCTTCTCAATAGTCGTCTTCTTGTCCTTCGTAATTTCTGCTGCCATTTTCTGGACACGCGGACTCAAAGTCGCCCAATGATCGGCCTTCAGAAACTTAACCAAATCTTCGCGCCTGTGTTCCCTTGCTGACGGGGAAGCGGCCTGTCCCGGCCCATTGGCATATTCGAACCGTGTAAGCCGGTAATGGACACTCAGAGTAAACGTCGAATCCTCCCAAGGGGGCTTGAGAGAGACGTTCAGAATTTTGTTTCTATAAATTTTATCCTCGGTAATCCGATAGCTCTGCGCCGATTCGACGCTAAATTCCTCAATGACTTGATGGTCATTCCCCGGGAGGACGGGAATCCAGACTTGAACCTCACGGGCATCCGATGGGATACCTTTGAGCAGAACGTCATAATAAAATTCAAGGCTGCGGGAACGGTGGCTTAAGGCATCGATTGTGCAGGTAAAGAATAAAAAAAAGAAAAGAAAAACTCCTGTGCGCATGTGCCAACTTTTCCAAAAACACACCTCGTAGGTGTGTTAAAAGCTATTTAAGTGGTGCCGATACAATTTCCTCGTAATTCTCCGGCAGGGTATGCTGAACATCGCGAACAACACCTTCCTGATCCACAAAATAGAAGGTAGGCACGCCGACAATCCCGTAAGACTCGGATACCGATGAGTCCTTGTCCAAAAAAACATCCATGGCGATATTATTGCTCTGAAGATAATGACGAACGTCCTCTGCCTCTTCACCGACGTCAACCAGGACAATCTGGATTCCCTTCCGGGCGATGGTCTCTTTATTCTTGTTGAGTCCTCCCAGCTCCCTGCGGCAGTGCGGACACCACGTGGCCCAGAAAAAAATAATAGCCTTCTGGCCCTTACGGAATTGAGAAAGGCTCAGCGTCTTGCCTCCCACTGTTTTCAGCGTAAAATCCTTGACGGGCTTGCCGACATTTTCGTTCTGCAAAAAGAAAAACTGCCCCATAGCTGAAGACGGACGAAAGGTGAAAATCAACAAACCTAAAATGAGTGTGATGCGTATCGTGTTTTTCAAAATAATAACCCTCCTGCTTTGACCAAGAAATACTCGGCCGCGACGATTAATATTAAACCGCAGAATTGTTTAACCCTCACCATCCACAGCCCTGATTGTGGCAGCCGCGCCAAAAGGCCGCTGAAGGTCCCCACCAGAATTAACGAGGCCCCGACGCCATAGGCAAATACAAACATTAAGCTGATGCCGTGGGGAATATTCTGCCGTGAGGCCACATACAAAAGCAGTGTCCCTAAAATAGGCGCCGTGCAAGGGCCCACCACAAACCCGGAAGCCATCCCGAACAATAACACTGTCCAGAGATTCTTGTGGACAATCTTGTCGTGGACTTTGACGCCGAAGGACGGTAACGGCATCAGGTCCGACATGACCAGGGCAAAGAAGATAAGAATATTGGCTACAATGATAAAAAGAACAGGGCTGTTCTGCATCTGCCCGAAGATCCCTCCTGTCAGAGCCGCAAAGACCGCCATGGCGCTGTAGGTGATCGCTATCCCAAAGACATAAACGAGGGAAACCACCAATCCCATCAGCCTTGTGCCATGCACATTAAACCCTGCCACAAAGCTGGCGGTCATCGGCAAGACAGGATAAACACAGGGGCTGAAACTCACTAATACCCCTGCCCAAAACACAATTAAATAATCTAAAAAACCCCCTGTCAGCGTCATAGGTCACCCGCTCTCTCTTGGGCCTTATTGAGCTTCCTCTCAATAAACATAACTTCAAATCGGCTCTTTGGAATTTCAAGTTGGTAAGTTCGTGGTTTCCCTCCCTTGATGGGAGGGATTAAGGAAGGGTGAAACACGTCAATAATCATTTGATTCCCCCCTCCTTAATCCTCCCCACAATTTTAAAGGGGGAGGGAACACGATTTTTAATAAGAGATTTCATGCTACTACAAACGCGGCGATATTTCCATACCTAATTAAGACTGCGCCAAATAAGACCTCAACCACCTCTCGACCTCTTCTACACTCATACATTTACGACGGGCATAATCCTCCACTTGATCTTTGGCAATCTTCCCAACGGCAAAATACCGTGCCTGAGGATGGGCAAAATAAAGGCCGCTCACCGAAGCCGGAGGGATCATGGCATAATGCTCCGTCAGCCGAATCCCTGCATTCTTCTCTGCCTCCAAGAGTCTGAAGAGTGTCTCTTTCTCCGTATGATCCGGGCACGCCGGATACCCGGGAGCCGGTCGGATGCCGCGGTATTGACAATGAATCAAGGCATCATTATCCAAGTTTTCATCACGGGCATAGCCCCAAAGCTCTTTACGGACAAGCTCATGCATCCTCTCGGCAAACCCCTCGGCCAGGCGGTCCGCCAGGGCTTTAAACATGATCGCCTTGTAATCATCATGCTCATCCCCGCATCTTCTCACCAAGTCCTCCAGGCCGATTCCGGCGGTGACGGCAAAACATCCCGCATAATCCTTAATCCCCGTCTTTTTCGGGGCAATAAAATCCGATAAGGCATAATAGGGCGCCTCGCTCACGTGTTCGGCCTGCTGGCGCAGCATATGAAAAACAGCCAGCACGTTCGTTCTTCCCTCATCCGTGTAGACCTCGATGTCATCTCCGACGCTATTGGCCGGGAAAAATCCCACCGCCGCATTGGCTTTCAGGAGCCTTTGGGCCACAATCTCATCCAACAACTCCTGGGCATCGTCCAAGAGCCTTGAGGCCTCTAAGCCCATTTGGGGGTCTTTGAGGATATTCGGATATTTCCCCTTTAACTCCCAAACCAGAAAAAACGGCGACCAGTCTATGCGCCGCCGAATATCGCTCAAGTCAAATTCTTTAAAGGCCTTAATGCCCAAAAATGAGGGTTTGGTAATGGGAACCTCGGTCCACACGCAGGCCATCCCCTTTCGACGGGCCTCCTCCAGCGTTAAAAAACGCTTCCCCTGCTGTTGGCGCTCATAAGCCTCGCGGAGCCGCCGGCATTCCTCTTTGACTTCTTTGACAAATCCGGCGCTTGATTTTCTATCCATCAAACGACTGACAATGCCCACCCCGCGCGAGGCGTCCTTGACATAAACCGCCGCCCCCTTATAGAAGGGGTCAATCTTAACCGCCGTATGATTGACGGATGTGGTGGCCCCGCCGATTAAAAGCGGCAGGCCAAACCCCCGGCGCTCCATCTCTTGTGCCACATGCACCATCTCCTCCAAAGACGGCGTAATCAAGCCGCTTAACCCGATGATATCCGCACGGCTATCTCTGGCCGTCTGCAGGATTTTCTCGCAAGGGACCATCACCCCCAGATCAATCACCTCAACATTATTACACCCCAAGATAACACCGACGATATTCTTGCCGATATCATGCACATCCCCTTTGACAGTCGCCAGCAGGACCTTGGCCAGCGCCCCCCGGCCGGATTTCTTTTTCTCGGCCTCAATAAAAGGAGTAAGATAGGCCACGGCCTTCTTCATCACGCGCGCGCTCTTGACCACCTGAGGGAGAAACATCTTGCCGGCGCCGAAGAGATCCCCCACGACATTCATCCCCGCCATCAAAGGCCCCTCAATAACCTCTAAGGGATGCTTGCATTTCTTCCTGGCCTCCTCGACGTCTTCTTCAATATACTCGGCAATCCCTTTGATCAGGGCATGGCTAAGCCTTTCCTCCACCGTCTCCCTGCGCCACTTGAGATCGGCTTCCTTTTTCTTGACGGTATCTTTAACTTCTTCAGCGTAATGGACAAGACGCTCCGTCGCATCCGGCCGCCGGCTTAATAGGACGTCCTCGACCAATACCAGCAATTCCTTAGGAATCTCATCATAGACGGTTATCATTCCGGCGTTAACAATGCCCATGTCCATGCCGGCGGTAACGGCATGATACAAAAAGGCCGAATGCATGGCCTCGCGCACCGCATTGTTTCCCCGGAAGGAAAAAGAGAGGTTGCTGACACCGCCGCTCACCAGACAGTGGGGCAGCCTCTCTTTAATAAGCCGCGTGGCCTCAATGTAATCTTGGGCATAATTGTTGTGTTCTTCAATGCCTGTGGCAACCGCCAGGATATTGGGATCAAAGATGATATCCTGCGGCGGGAATCCCGTCTCTTCGGTCAATATCCTGTAGGCCCGGGCGCAGATTTCGACCTTGCGCTCCCTGGTTTCGGCCTGGCCCCGCTCGTCAAAGGCCATCACGACAGCCGCGGCGCCGTAGCGACGGATTTTCCGGGCCCGCTCTTTAAAGACCTCCTCGCCCTCTTTGAGGCTGATGGAATTCACCACCGCTTTCCCCTGAACACATTTCAAGCCGGCCTCAATCACCTCCCAGCGGGAAGAATCAATCATGACAGGGACTCTCGTGATATCCGGCTCGGTCGCAATCAGGTTCAGGAATTCAACCATGGCCTCCTGGGAATCGAGCATGGCCTCATCCATATTCACATCGATCATCTGGGCCCCGGCCTCCACCTGCTGGCGCGCCACAGACACCGCCTCTTCGTAATTGCCATTCAAAATAAGCCCGGCAAATTTCTTAGAGCCTGTGACATTGGTGCGTTCGCCGATATTGACAAAGTTTGAATCCTCCCGAATATAAAGAGGCTCTAACCCGCTGAAGGCCGAATACACCGGTTGTCCCTCAACCGCCCTGGGCGCACTGCCGGCAACCGCCTGGGCGATGGCCCGGATATGCTCAGGGGTCGTTCCGCAGCAGCCCCCCACAATGTTCACCAATCCGCTTTGGGCAAACTCTCCTAGAATGCCGGCCATCTCGCAAGGGCTTTGATCATACTCGCCGAACTGATTCGGCAGTCCCGCGTTGGGATAGCAGATGATATAACAAGAGGCCATGCGCGAGAGGTCTTCAAGGGAGGGACGCATATCCTTGGCGCCGAGGGCGCAGTTGAGTCCGACACTTAATGGCTGGCCGTGCATGACCGATATCCAAAAGGCCTCAACGGTCTGGCCGGAAAGGAGGCGGCCGCTTTTATCGGTTACAGTCCCTGAAATCATCACAGGAAGCCTCCTGCCCATTTTTTCAAAAATGGACTCGGCGGCAAAAATGGCGGCCTTGCAGTTCAATGTATCAAAGACCGTCTCCATCAGCAGCACATCAACCCCGCCGTCGATAAGGCCGCGAATCTGCTCGCTATAAGCCAGCGCCAACTGGTCAAAAGTGATCAGTCTCAAGCCGGGGCGATGAACATCCGGCGATATAGACGCCGTGCGGTTGGTAGGGCCTATAGAGCCGGCCACAAAACGCGGCTTTGCCGGTGTCTCCTTTGTGAACGCGTCGGCTGTCTTGCGGGCAATCCGGGCCGCGGCCACATTCAACGCATACGCCTGGTCCTGCAATTGATAATCGGCCTGGCTGATGGCATTGGCGTTAAAGCTATTGGTTTCAATGAGATCGGCTCCGGCCTCCAGATAAGCGGAATGAATCTCTTCAATGATCTGCGGCTGGGTGAGAGACAAGAGATCGTTATTGCCTTTGACATCGGTGGGGTGACTCTTAAAAGACGAGCCGCGGTATCCGTTTTCATCCAGCTTGTAACGCTGGATCATGGTGCCCATGGCCCCGTCGAGAATCAGGATCCGCTGGCGCAATAAAGCATCCAGCGGATGTTCGGCAGAAGACCGTTTCATAACCAGTAAGATAGTGGAAACGCTGCGGCTTGTCAATCGTTTACTTCAGGAGATAGGAGAGTGGGAAAAGAAAAATTGGGAAGGGATAATCTATTCGGCCTCGCAAGAGACCCTGTTCTTGCCTTCGCGCTTTGCCTTGTAGAGGGCCCGGTCCGCCTTGAGGATGAAATCATACTGGTTTAAATGAGATTCATAACCGGCTATCCCCAGGCTTACCGTTACCTTCATCTTAAACGATGTATTCTCAACGGCTTGCCGTATCTTTTCAGCGGCAATGCATGCCCCCTCAACAGTAATATCCGGCAGGATAATGGCAAATTCATCGCCGCCGTAGCGGCAGATGATATCGGTCTCGCGCAATTGCGCCTTCAGGATTCTCCCGATACCTTTAAGCAAGTCATCCCCTTCCAGATGGCCGAAGGTATCGTTGTACGGCTTGAAATCATCGATGTCCATGATGATCAAACCCAGATGCCCAGCCACGCGCTTGCGCCGTTTGATTTCATAGTTCAGACTCCTGGAGAATTGACGATAATTGTAGATAAGGGTCAACGGATCCGTAACGGTCAGAAAATTCAGTTCTTTATAAAGCCTGACGTTTTCCAGCGCAATCGCCACCTCCCGCGCAATCGCCCCCAGGATCCTCAAATCGACTTCATTAAAACTTCCCGGGCGTTCCTTGTCCGTTGCGTTGATAACCCCCATAAATTTTTCTTCCAGGATAATAGGAACGCTCATAAACGAACGGCTTGAATAATAAAGTCTGCTGGATCTCTTAAAACGCTCATCATACTCGATATTCTTCACAAGCATCGGCATCCTGGATTGGGCGACCACACCGGCAACAGCCTCGCCCAGTTTCATCCGGCAGCCTTTGATGACGCCTTCCTCCAGCCCCCTGGCCCCCTGGATAAAAAGCTCCTGGGCCTCTTCATCCCAAAGCATCAACGAACACTTCTTGGACTCCAGGAGGACCGCTGTCTTTTCGACAATAAAATTGACCAGCGAATCGTATGCGCGGATGGTTCCGATCTTTTCATCAAAATCCAGAATCTGCTCCAGCTTTCGTTTCTCGGTAACCAGCTCTTCCTCCAATGCCTTCTTTCGCGTCACATCGCTGACCACCCCTTCGCAGCCGATGACCTCTCCTTTGTCATTGTAAATATTATTGCTCGTTATCGACAGGACGCTCGCTGTCCCGTCTTTCTTAACACGGTGCACCTCAAACTCGCGGACAAAACCGACCTCCTGCATCCTCTCTAAAAACACCTGCTTTTCCTGCGCCTGCGTGAACAACTCATCGGCAAAGTTCCGGCCCAACACATCGTCTTTGATATTATATCCGAGCATCTCCACGAAAGCATGATTCACATACGTGAGCCTCCCGCGTCCTTCCGTCAAATAAATACCGCTCTGCACCGTCTCAATCAGGCGCCGGTGCATATACTGAGACTCCGGATACATTAAATTGATTTCTTCTGTTTTAGCAGTCACCTTCGGCATGACCTTTCCTTCCGGAATCTTCGGCCTCCTGCACTCGACCTACCCAGGATTTAAGACGGGCTTTCTTTTTCCCTTCAGACAACGCCTGATCGCCGGCATTAATCGATCGTATATATCACTTTTCCCTATAAAAACACTAATGGCACCCTTGGGAGTGCCCCTCTTAAATTCCTCCGTCTCAAACATTGTAAGAAGAATAATATCACAGGCGGGGTCATTTTCCTTGATCCGCTCAGCAGCATCAATGCCGTTCATTTGAGGGAGCCGCAGATCCATTACAACGACATCCGGCCGTTCATGGAAGGCAGATGCTAACCCCAACTCCCCGGAATCGGCTTCATGGATCTCCAGCTCCCTGTCCTGCATCTCTAGATACTGCCGCACCACTTCTCGAAAATCATCATTGTCATCAACAATTAATATCTTAGCCACGTCCTTTACCTTTCAGGGATATCTTTCTCTCCTTTCCTATAGACACTATAAAACAATAGGCGGAAGAATTCAATACGCGGTTATACCAAAGACTCTACGTATTATTACGCAAGAAAGTATCCTGGCAACCTAATGCTTTGTCAATAAAGCGGAGGAAGACCTGGCGCGGACAGGGATATCAACGACAATCCGGGTCCCCTCACGCGGGCCGGAGCGGATCTCAAGCGTCCCTTCCAACAACCGCGCACGCTCCCGCATGGTAGAAAATCCCAGTCCCGCCGGCAACTCACCCATTCTATGACTTATCCGAAACCCGCGGCCGTTGTCCGTAATAATAATTTTAACCCTGTTCTTTACATTCTGAATGCGGATGTAGACCTCGGTCGCCCGCGCATGGCGGACAATATTAGTTAAGGCTTCCTGAATGATGCGGTAAAGGTTAATCACCTCTCCTTCAAAAAGAAGATCATCCAGCAGGCTGCAGCTAAAACGCAGGCGCAGGTTCTTTTGGCAGCGGAATTCATTTATCAATTGTCTAATGGCCGCCGTCGGACCCAACACTTCCAGAGAGGATGGCCGCAGCCCTGCGGCAAGACCCCTTGTCTTTTCGATAATCGCATCGAGGCAGTGGATGATCTTTTTAAAAGACCTCTCCTGTTTTTGATCCTTCCGTAAGCTGAATCCGGCCCGATAAGACTGAATAAGCATTTTGAGTGTCACCAAGGACTGCCCCAGGTCATCGTGAATCTCCCGGGAAATCCGCTTATGTTCTTCCTCCTGGGCCTGGATAATCTGCTGGGGCAGGGCCTGGATGGCCTCCTCCATCTGCTTGCGCTGGGTGATGTCATGATGAATGGCCACATATTGACGGGGCTTGCCGTTGTCGTCTAAGAAAGGCACAATGGTCGTATCGACCCAGAAAAACGTCCCGTCTTTAGCCCTGTTACGAATTTCTCCCTGCCAAATCTGGCCATTCCTAATGGCCTGCCACAAATCCTCCATGAAAAATTCCGAATGATACTGGGAATTGATTAAGCGATAGTCCTGGCCGACAAGTTCGTCCCCGGCAAATTTTGAAATCTCACAGAACTTATCGTTGACATAGGTAATCTTCCCCTCACTGTCGGTAACGGCCATAATGACGGAGTTATTCAAAACAAATTTAATGTCCTCGAGCTCTTTGGAAAGGGATTGAAACTCTTTAGGAATATCTTCAGCAAACGGTTTTTTGTCTTCGGGGAAAGAGGGCATAGGAGGTCTTTCACTTGTCACGGCAATAAACCCGGTTTTTACCGAGCTTCTTGGCCTCGGAGAGAGCCGTATCGGCCTTCAAGATGAGGTCATGGCGGTCCATGTTCTCGACACAGTTGACAACACCCAGGCTTAATGTCATTTTTTTCTTGAGACTTAAATCGGCGACTAACATTCTAATTTTTTCGGCAACGGCCTTAGCCTCAAGAATCCCTGCCTCAGGGAGAATCACGACAAACTCATCGCTGGCATAGCGGCAGATAATATCTGCCTCTCGAAGATTCGCGTTCAAAATCTCTCCCACTTTTTGAAGAAGGCTGTCCCCTTCAGGGATACCAAAATTTTCGTTATACTCTCTAAAATCATCAATATCCATAATCAAAAGGGTCAAGGGGCGGTGAAAACACCGGAAACGTTTAATTTCATAATCCAGGGTTTTCAGAAAATGCCGGTAATTATATAAATGGGTCAGGGGATCTGTTACGGTAAGATATTTTAATTCTTTATAGAGCTCCGTATTTTCAATAGCCACGGCTGACTGACGCACAATCGCCAGGAGAATCCTTAAGTCCAGATCGGTAAACACATCCGCCTCGTGCGTTTTTTTATCGGTGACATTCACCACCCCCAACAGTTTCTGGTCCAATAAAATAGGAACACTTAAAAAAGACTTGGTTCTATAAGAAGGAAGATTTTCCCGCCCCACCCGCCCATCCGTATCAATGACCTTAACCAAGAGGGGCTTTCTTTCCTTGGCGACCAAACCGGCGATTCCCTCCCCCAGGCTGACTTTACTCTCGCGCATGATCTTATGATCCAGCCCGACAGCCCCCTTAATGCACAACCCGCCGGTCGTCTCATCCAGCAGCATCAAAGAACACCGCTCGACCTCGAGAATGCTCACAATTCCCTTAATAATAAAATCGATTAATTTATTCAAGTCGGTAAACGTGCCGATTTTCTCATCGACATTGATAATCTGCTCAAATTTATGCTTTTCAAACTCCAGACTCCTGTTTAAAACCTCCAGCTCCTCGCGGTGATGCATGCGCTCGGTGATGTCCTTCCAGACAGAGACGAAATGCGTAATCTCACCGGCCGCATCTTTAAGAGGGGTGATCGTCTGGTCGGCACAATACAATTCGCCGTTTTTCTTCTTGTTGATAATCGCGCCGCGGAAGGTTTTCCCTTCAAGAATCGTTGCCCATAGCTCTTGATAAAAGGACTCTTTGTGTTTCCCTGATTTCAGAAGGGCGGGCGTTTTCCCGAGGACCTCTTGACGGAGATACCCCGTGGTTTGTTCAAAGGCGGGATTTACGTATTCGATAATACCGCTTCTGTCCGTAATCACGATATTATCGGCGGTCTGTTCGACAGCAATCGACAAAGACTTCAATCGCGGCGCGGCTCTCTTGGTCGTCTCGCGCTGACTATTTTTTAAGGCCTCTGTTCTTGGGTTCTTTGGACACATTCCCTAAAATGGGTATCGATACGTCTTAGCCTCTTTTTCTAGAATTACCGTGCCGGCGAAGGGTCTGTCTTGCGTCCCAGGGCTCGACCATTTTTCTTTCCGCCTCATAGACAGAAACGGCGGGCAGCCCCTCAAAGCATGCCTTAATCAAGGTTAAATCCTCTTTCCCCAGCGGCCGCGCCGCACTGGGGCGTAGAGGCGTATTGATCTGAATCTCGTCGGGATTGATCTCCCGGGCGATCTGGGCAATCTCGCGGGCGTGGGCCTTATTCTGCTCGATAAACATAATCTGCAAGGCGAGCCTGCCTGTAAATAGGCGTTTAAACGATTTGATCCCCTCCACGATGTCCCGCAACCGGATTCCCTCGGCGGGGATGTCCACATCGGTAAAAGAGCTTTGATCCCAGGCGTCCAGCTTGGCCAAGACAAAATCCGCCGACGATAAATCTTCCCGCACTTCCCTTTGGTTGATAAGCGCCGCATTGGTGATGACGGCAATCCGGCCTTTGGTCTGGGCGCGTACAGTCTGAATCATCTCTCCTAGATTCTGGGCAAGGGTAGGCTCCCCCCTGCCGGAAAAAGTATAATAATCAATGGGAAGGGGAGGCAAAGACTGGATTTCCTCTAGGACTGCCTGCGTGGGGACAAAGGCCTGACGCTGTGCAGAAAATCGAGCCGTACGCCCCAGCTGGCAATAGAGGCAGTCAAAGTTGCAGACCTTGCCTTTCTGCGACAAGGGGTCAATCCCCAAAGACATCCCCAGCCGCCAGGAATGCACCGGCCCATAAATATACTTAAATTGTTTCTGCGTCATCGTATTCATAATAACTCATGGAAATTTATTAGTGAGAAATTTCTCCGAATATGATAATATTAGTATATTCAATTATTTTCCATAACGCAAGTCATCCTTTTTTAAGGTCATACGCTAACCTTAAAGCCCATCGATGAATCAGGCAGATCTGATTTACTGGACAACCCTGACGGGTATTTTAAGCGCCCTGGCCACAGGACTGGGGGCCGTCCCTGTCCATTTTCTTAAGACCTCTTCCAATTTAGTCCGCGCCTTCTCTTGCGCCATCGCGGCAGGGATGATGATCTCGGCCTCCGTCTTCTCCCTGGCCCAGGAAGGCATCGCCCTGCAGACAAGATTTCCCTTAGCTCCCTATATTGTCATCGCCGGCCTTTTATTAGGGGCTGGCTTTCTCCGCTGCACGGAAAAAAATTTTTCAAAACTGAACGCTTACACCTATTACCTTCAGCGGGGCATCACAAGGCGGGGCCTGCTCATCTTGACCGCGATGTTCATCCACTCCATCCCTGAAGGGATTGCCATCGGCGTTGCCTTTGCCACCGGCAATTTCCATTTCGGCCTCATCATGGCGATTGCCATCAGCGTGCACAATATCCCGGAAGGCATCGCCATTTCCCTGCCTCTGAAAAGCGACGGCGTCTCCACGAGAAATTGCGCTTTGATTGCCATCGCAACGAGCATCCCCCAGCCCTTGATGGCTGTTCCCTCGGCATTGCTGGCGTGGTTTTTCGAGCCGCTTCTTCCCATCGGACTGGGTTTCGCCGGCGGGGCCATGATTTATCTCACAATTTCCGAATTGATTCCCGATGCCCTCCAGGAGGGGGGAAAAAGCTTAACCGCCTGGGGAGTGATGCTGGGCTTAACAGGCATGCTTTTTATAACGACGCTCTTAAATTCCATCCCGCATTAAAAAACATTCAACGAGTCCTAAACTCATGAAAAATTACCGGCTGATATCTTTGATATTCTTGATGACATTCACCGCCGGCGCATGCTTTCATGTCCTGCGTGAACTCCGTTCAAAGGCCAAAGACGTTCAAAGAGAAACGCAGGCCATTAAAGCTGTCCTCCCGGATGCGCAGAATTTCTCAGAAAAAGGCGGCAATCCTCCTCATTACAAAGGTTATCAGACATCCGCCAATACAGAGAAAGATCTCCTTGGTCTTGCCTTTGTCACAACCGACCTCGCCCCGGAAATCCGCGGTTATGCCGGCCCCATCAAGATGATGGTCGGGATGGACAGGAAGGGTTCCATCACCAAAATTCACGTCATCTCCCATTCCGAAACCCCTTCCTATGTCTTTGATCTGGATACATTCCTGGACCAATTCCGATCGCGCGGCGTCAAGGATTCCTTTGTCTTAGGGAGGGATATTGACGGCATCAGCCGGGCGACCATCAGCAGTGAAGCCATGACCCGTGCCGTCGAAAAGGGCCTTAAACTCGCCGGGCATCAAGTCCTTGGGCTGGAGACTTCCGTCCTCCTCCTCGAAGAAAAGCCCTCACCCATTGAACAAATCATTATTCCCTTGATCCTCTTTGGGATTGCCGTCCTTGGCGTTGTGTCGCACAACACCATCATCCGCTGGACGGCCCTCGCAGGGGGATTCCTTTACTTCGGCATCATCAAAAGCACCATGGTCTCTGTCGTCCACATCGCCAATATCTGTCTCGGAAAATTTCCTGCCTTTATCCAGAGTCCTTTATGGTATGCGCTTATCGGTCTTACTCTTTTTACAACACTTATTTGGGGGATGGTTTTTTGCGGCAGTTTATGCCCCTTTGCCGGCGTCGAGGAAGTTATTTACAATATCTTCCATAAATCCAAAAAAAGGGGGCTCAAGAAAATCGAGCTGGCTGAAAAGCTGGACCGCCGGGCACGCCATCTCAAATACCTTGTCCTTTTAAGCGCCCTTATTGTCAGCGTCCTTCTCGGCAATGCCAGTGCCGCCAGCATCGAACCTTTCCTGACCCTTTTTACGCAGAAGGCGACCCGGCTTGGATGGACGCTTCTTATTTTGATGCTTTTTGCCGCCATTTTCTATTTCCGGTTCTGGTGCAAATACCTTTGTCCCGTCGGGGCCTGCCTGGGGCTTATGGCGCGAATGAGTCCTTTCAAAATCAAATTAGGCAAAAATTGCATCCATTGCGATATCTGCGAGCGGATCTGCCCGACGCAGGCTATCCGCATGAATGAGGAAAAGTTACCTGTCATTGATTATCCGGAATGCATCTTATGCGGGAAATGCGTTCAAAAGTGTCCCAAGCAAAGTCTAAGCCTGCGGGGTTTTGCGCATGAAAAAGAGTGAAAAATATATTATAATATTAATAGGAGTTGCAACCGTAATTGTGATGGGCGTGATTTATGAAAACACGCTTTCTGTCCTGAGGCCGCCAAGCGCCAAGATTATGATTGATGTCGAAAAGGTTAAGAAAGAAATTCGTCAAGCTGGATTAGCTCCTCAGGAAGGGATGCACTGGAAGGAGCTGCCTTAATGGCAAAGGTTGTCGAATGCCAATTATGTAAACGCAAATGCCGCCTGAGAGAGGGGGAGCGCGGGGACTGCCGCGTGCGCCTTAACCTCGACGGCAAATTGCAAACCCTTGTCTACGGCAAACCCTGTTCGGTCCATATCGACCCCATTGAGAAGAAACCTTTGTTTCACGTCCTGCCGGCCACGGGATCATTCTCGATTGCCACAGCCGGATGCAACCTCCACTGCAAATTCTGCCAGAACTGGCAGATATCCCAGCGCGCCCCGGAGGAAACGGAAAATTATGACCTCCCGCCGGAGAGGGTCGTGGAGCAGGCCATTAAAAACCGCTGTCAGAGCATCGCCTATACATATTCGGACCCCATCATCTTTTACGAATATATGCTCGATACCGCCAAACTGGCCAAACAGCATAAGCTCCTCAACTTGATGATCACGGCCGGCTACATTGAACAAAAGCCGCTCCTGGAGCTCTGCCCTTACATCGATGCCGCCAATGTGGACCTGAAAGGCATCACGGAAGAGTATTATCAAAAAATGTGTTCGGCCGAGCTGCAGCCGGTTCTGGACTGTAACATCACCATGAGAAAACAGGGCGTGTGGGTGGAATTGACCAATCTGGTTGTGCCCACCTGGAACGACAAGGAAGAGGACATCCGAAAACTCTGCCGCTGGGTCGTCAACAACCTGGGGCCGGATGTGCCGCTTCACTTCTCGCGTTTCTGGCCCCAGCATCAGCTCAAAAACCTGCCGCCCACACCGATCGGGACATTGACCATGGCCTGGGAGATCGCCCGTCAGGAAGGCATTCATTACACTTACGTGGGCAATGTCCCGGGCCATGACGGCAACAACACCTTCTGCCCGACGGACAAAAAACTCCTTATCCGGCGCATCGGCTACAGCATCCTGGAAAATAATATTGTGGACGGCAGATGCAAATTCTGCCAGACAAAGATTCCTGGAATTTGGAAGATTGAAAATCGAGGATAGAGAATAGAAATTAGTTGATTAGGGAGGACATCCATATGAGGAAGGCAACAATAAACCGACGGAATTTCCTGAAAGGTGCCGGCAGTTTCCTGGCGGGAACGGTTCTTTTCCGTCTCCAGCGCATGTTCGGCCTCGCCCCAAATCCGGACAAAGACCGCGGCGCCCACCTCAAGGAAGCCAAACATTACACATCCGGCGACAACTTAGCAGGGTAGAGAAGAATCCAGACAACTCCGTTTAGCACCGCGCATAAAACTGCCACGGCCGGGATCCCCAAAAGCGGGATCAGAAGCGTCCCGGTCAAAAGAGCGCCGATGGTGGCGCCAAGGACATCCACCGCATAAAGAAACCCGGCCGACTGGGCCGCTATCAATTTACTCCCCTCTTCCTGAGAACGAAGCGTATAAA
>Ga0155416_137_pt1 | contig 27336 bp, 26 predicted proteins | sample RifCSPhighO2_02_FD_106384 | JGI IMG/M metagenome (GOLD analysis project Ga0155416, IMG submission 106384) | Omnitrophica WOR_2 bacterium RIFCSPHIGHO2_02_FULL_50_17 | reverse complement strand
GCGCTGTCCCATTGCGGTTGGATGCGCCCTTCGCTTCGTTCGGGCCCGGCACCATTGAGCAAGAGGGTTTTTGAATGAGGTGAAGGGCGTTTTTATTAATCGGATTCATTGATTGATAAGACATGGGAAGCGTAGTATAATTCAACTAATTCTGCTCATATACCCCCAGTTCTGTTGAGGCGGCGGTTGGGTGTCCGAGGATTTACAGGTTCGCCAAGCGCCTCCGAAGGCAATTTTTATGGATTTTACCGAAAAGAGAAAAGTCCCCCGTCGGAGAGTCAGCATCCCTGTTTTGTGCTGGGAGGCTGATGACGAAAAGCGCTCCGGCAAGGCCAAGGAGATCGCCAGCAGAGATTTAAGCGCGGACGGCATCGCCTTTTATTCCCCCCAGATTTATCCTATCGGCGCGGTCTTGTCCATTGACATATTTTTGCCGACGCAAAAAAAGCCTGTCTCCTGCAAATTGCGCGTTCTCTCGCTGGAGGCCCTGGCCCATAAAGAAGAATATGTGATCGGCGCCACCTTCTTTGACCTTAAAGCCGAAGACAGGATCGCCATCGCCTCTGCCGTGGAGAAGATGGATTTGTATTTGTTGCTGGATAGCGCCGTTAAGGGGGGGGCGACGGATATTCATCTGACGATTGGCCGGCCGCCGATGGTCCGTAAAGACGGCCGCATTTTGATGATGGCGGCCGATGTTATCGAGCCGGGGCAGGTGGAGGCCATGCTGTATCCTCTTTTGATAAACGAGCAGATCGCGTATTTTGAGGAAACCAAGGAATTGGATTTCGCCTTTTCTCCCGACGTTAATTCCCGCTTTCGGGTGAATATGCATAGGCAGAGGGGGTATGTGGAAGCGGTCTTGCGAAACATCCCGACGACCATCAAAGGCTTTCAAGATCTGGGGCTGCCAGCGCAGACCCTGGAGCAGCTTTGTCATGAGAAATCAGGGCTCGTTCTTATTGCAGGGACAACCGGCTCGGGCAAGACAACGACCATGATGGCAATGGTGGATTATATTAATCGTACGCAGGAGAGGGTTGTGGTGACGGTAGAGGACCCCATTGAATATACGCTGAAAAGCCAGAAGGGCATTATTAAACAAAGAGAGCTGGGCAGTGACACGCGCTCCTATGCCGAAGCCCTCAAGCGCGCCTTACGGCAGGATCCGGATGTTATTTGCGTGGGAGAGATTTTAAGCGCGGACTGCCTGATGGCGGCGATGCGCGCCGCGGAAACAGGGCACCTCGTGATCTCAACGGTCCATGCCCCCAGCACGGTCTCGGCCATCGAGCGGTCAGTCAATCTCTTCCCGCCCGAACACGCCCAGGGGCTTCGCCAACAGCTCTCGTCGTGTCTTTTGAGTATATTATTTCAGGTCTTATTGCCGAGAAGGCAGAGGGGGGGGCGTCTGCTCGCCTCGGAACTTCTGGTGAACAGCATAGCGATAAAGAATTTAATCCGGGAAGGGAAATATACGCTGATGGGCAATGTCCTGCAGACAGGGCGCTCTCAAGGGATGTACACCCTTAAGGACAACTTAAGAGAACTTTTCGAAAAAGGCCTTATCGAGCACGAGGTGATGGCCAGCTTCTTAAAGCAAGACTATCCTCAGCAAAATGTGTAACCCTGGCGATGAGATTTTTCGTCGCGGTCCCCCCTTTACACATTCCATAATTTTTTGAATGAAGAGATATTCTAAGCCAATTCTCCTCTTTTTTCTAATCACCGCAGGTCTTCTGCTGCGCTTGAAATGTTATCTGGAAAATCCTTCGCTGTGGCTGGATGAGGCCGCGCTCGTTTTGACCATTATTCGAAGGTCTTTTAAAGATATATTTCTCGGCTATGATTACAACCCAACATCCCCGACGGCCCCCATCGGGTTTTTAATGTTGGAAAAAGGGGCTATACAGCTTTTGGGCAACAATGAGCTTGTCCTGCGGGCATTCCCTTTTTTATGCTCGGCCGCGGCCGTATGTTCATTTTTTATGTTAGCCAAAAGATACACAAGCGCCTCGGGGGCGGTGTTGGCTTTGGCCCTCTTCGCCTTGGCCGGCCCTCTTATTCGTTATGCGGGCGAGGTGAAACCGTATTCTTGCGATGTCTTTGTCGCCGTTGTCCTTTTGTTGTTAGCCTATTATATGTCAAAAACGAAAATGAGCCCTTCGCGCATCATTTTTTTCGGTTTTGCCGGCGCGGCGGCTTTATGGTTTTCTTATGCCGCACTATTTGTTTTAGGGGGAGCCTTGGGGACCCTGATGATATTTGATTTGAGGCGAAGGAAATATGCAAGATGCGCCTCCTTTGGGTTGGTGGCGTATCTTTGGGTGCTAAGTTTCCTGGGGCTTTATTTTGTCGAATGGAACCAGCTAGGCCAGAATAAGAGTTTATACGAAATGTGGGCGGGGGCCTTTTTGCCCTGGACGGCAGGGGCAGGGGGAGTCCTGATTTGGCTGAAAAATTCTTTTTCCAGTCTTTTTAGCAGCACAATGGGATTTTCTTGGCCGTATTTAGCGGCGGGCTTGTTTCTTTTGGGCAGCGCCTCTTTGTTTTCAAAAGACAAGGAAAAATGTTTTTTGCTGATTTCGCCTCTTTTGGCTGTTGTGTTGGCCGCTGCGGTGCACAAATATCCTTTTTCCGGCCGGTTTTTGTTGTTTCTTGTGCCCTCATTGGCGATTTTGATTGCCGAAGGCATGGCGTTTGTTGGTGGGAAATTACCGATGTCCTCGGTTGCTTTGAGATTTGTGTTGATGGGATGTGTTTTCTTTTTTCCCTTAAAGGATGCGGCGGATATTTTTATCCGTTCGCATCCCCGCGAAGAGATGCGGCCCGTTATGCGGCATTTTAAAGAACATTATCAGCCGCATGATGCCGTTTATTTGAATAATTCAGCTCAGTATGCCTATGGGTATTATCGCGGGTATTATGGCTTAGACATCCAAACCTTTTTTGAGGGAATAATTGTTGAATACGCCGCCGGCGTCCCGGTCCCGCCCGCCTTTGATTTGGAGCGGCACGTTGCGTTCGGGCGGTATTTATATAATCGGGAGGGCTATGCTGTCGAATTCCGCTGGGGCGACACAATAAAGGATTTCTTGCAGGAAAACGCCTGGAATGAGATGCGTTATAACAAAAGGACATGGCTTATTTTTTCGCATTTTCCGGAGGGGTATGAGGGGGCAGTGTTGGATTATTTTAACAAAGAAGGCAAAATGCTGGATGACTTTCATGCCCCCGGGGCATCAATTTATTTGTATGATTTAAGTCGAAATATATAGACGAGAGGGAAGGATTATGCTGGACGTTGTATTTTATGAAATGTTTGAGGAAGAAAAAGAGGCGATTAAGAGGTTTTTGCCGAAAGATGTGAAGGCGCAGTTTATTGCCCAAACAGTGCAGGGGCAAAACAAATCTTTCCCGCCGGCGAAGGTGATCAGCATACGCACCCAATCGCGCATCCCCCCTTCTTGGGCGCCACATCTAAAAGGGATTTTGACGCGCAGCCAGGGATACGACCACCTTGCTTCTTATTGTCGGGAGTCAGGGATTCATATCCCCTGCGGATATTTGGGGGATTATTGCAGCCGGGCCGTGGCCGAACAGGCGGTCATTGCCATGATGGTACTTTTACGCAAATTAAAAAAACAGATCCGAGTTTTTGAAATTTTTTCGCGCGATCGCCTTACCGGCGCCGAGTGTCGGGGCCGCCATGCCTTGATTGTCGGCGTAGGGTGCATTGGAGCGCAGATCGTGGATATCGCCCAGGGGCTTCGTATGGAGGTGAAAGGCGTTGACATCGCACCCAAACTGAAGGATATAGAATATGTCTCGCTGAATGAAGGTATTCGTTGGGCCGATGTGGTGTTTTGTGCGTGCTGCCTGACCGAACAAACAAGAGGGATGCTTCATTACAGGGTTTTAAGAAAGGCAAGGAAGGGGCTGATCTTTATTAACATTGCCCGCGGGGAGATATCGCCCATAGAAGATTTGGAGCGGCTTTTATCCGAAGGGATTTTAGGAGGATTGAGCCTGGATGTGTATGAACAGGAAAGCGCGGTGGCCGACTATTTTAAGGGACATCGCCGATCCGCCAATGCTGTGATTAAAAAAATCCTAAAATTAAAAGACCGAGACGGCGTTTTGTTTACACCTCACAATGCCTTTAACACGCAGGAGGCCTTAGAGGCCAAGGCGCGGTTAAGCGCGCAGGCCGTCCAGTATTTTTTGCAAAAAGAAACATTCCCTTTGGCCGTGCCCAATTGTTAAAAGCCGTTGCATTTTTGTAAATGGCATTTAGAATAGAAAAGAAGCTCAAAGAGCGGATGTGTCTCAATGAAGACGTCAATGAAGACGGCTGTTATTCAGATGGAGGCAACGAGCGACAAGGCAAGAAATATTCAAAGGGCCGTCAGTCTTGTCCGGCAGGCCATTCGAGACGGGGCGGAGTTCATTCTGCTTCCCGAGGTCTTTGTTTATCGGGGAGATGTTCGTCGGGGAGAAGCCCTGCGGGGGATTGTTGAAAAAATTCCCGGCGAATCCACGGCGCCTTTGATGGCATTGGCCAAGAAACACAAGGCGTGTATTTTGGCCGGCTCTATTTACGAGAAGGCGAAGGAGGCCAGCAAGGCTTATAACACATCCGTTTTCATTAACGACCAAGGAGTTATCCAGGCTGTTTATCGCAAGATACACTTGTTTGAGGCCATTATCCGTAAAAGACGGATCAGAGAATCGGATCAATTTATTGCTGGCAAGAGAGCTGTTATGACACAAGCGAAAGGATTTAAAGTCGGCCTTTCGGTTTGCTATGATTTGCGGTTTCCCGAATTGTATCGGGGATATGCCCGTGGAGGAGCGGAGGTCCTGTGCGTACCCTCAGCGTTTACCCGCCAGACGGGCCAGGCGCATTGGGAGGTGCTTTTGAGGGCGAGGGCCATCGAGAATCTCTGTTATGTGCTGGCGCCGAATCAGACAGGCAAAGATGCGCGCGGTATTTTCTGTTACGGCACCAGCATGATCATTGATCCTTGGGGGAAGGTGCTGGTGCGGGCTTCCGCAGACCGAGAGGAGATTCTATATGCGTATTTGGACAAAGGGGAGGTCGGATCGCGAAGGCAGCAGCTGCCTTTTGCTGCGGGGAAGGAGAAAAGGCATGCGCAGAATTAACGGTTGGGACAGGCGATATAAGGCCGGGCAAAATACGATTGAATATCTGATTCTTGTGGCGATTATTATTGTGGTATCTCTTCTGTTTGCCCAGCAGGGCGGTGTTTTTCGACGGGCTCTTAATGCGACATACGACACGAGCATGAATTATATGTTAAATATGGCCCAGAGAATATTGGAATAGTTCTGCTCATATAACCCCGTCCGCCTAAGGCGGACGGGGATTCAAAATCGCATATTATAAGGGGGGACAAAGATGGCAGATAAAAGAATCAAAGTCGCTGTAACCGGTGCGGCCGGACACATCGGATATGCGCTATTATTTCGTCTTGCCTCCGGCGAGATATTCGGGGCGCAAACCGAGATGGACTTGAGTTTGTTGGAACTGGAAAGCGCCCTCCCTCCCCTTAAAGGCGTTGGCATGGAGCTGGAGGACTGCGCGTATCCGCTTTTAAGGTCGGTTGTGCAAACCGCCGATCCTGATATTGCTTTCAAAGATGCTGATTGGGCATTGCTGGTAGGCAGCGTGCCCCGCAAGGCCGGGATGGAAAGAAGAGATCTTTTAAAGATTAACGGCGCTATCTTTACGGTTCAGGGGAAATCCATCTCAGAGAATGCCAAGCCCACATGCAAGGTTTTGGTCATCGGCAACCCTTGCAATACCAATGCTTATATAGCGAAGGCCGCTGCTAAAAACATTCCGGCAAAGAATTTTTTTGCCATGACTATGCTTGATCAAAACAGGGCCTGTGCCCAATTGGCGCAAAAGGCGAAGGCGAATGTCTGCGAAGTTAAAAACTTGGTCATATGGGGCAATCATTCGACCACCCAGTATCCGGATTTTTATCATGCCACGATTGGCGGGAGACCAGCTGCACAGGCGATCGTTGATGAGATGTGGCTTAAGACAACGTTTATCGAAACGGTCCAGAAGCGCGGGGCAGAGGTGATTAAGGCGCGGGGGCTTTCTTCAGCAGGATCGGCGGCGAATGCGGCAGGGGATGCGGTAAAACGTTTGATAACGCCGACGCCTCAGGGGGAATTTTTTTCCATGGCGGTCTCCTCGGACGGAAGTTACGGCATAGGAGAAGGGCTGATGTTTAGCTATCCGATCCGCTCGGATGGAAAGAGCTGGGAAATTGTGCAAGGCATTGGACATAATGAATTCGCGCAAGCCAAGATCGACGCAACCTCTCAGGAGCTCCTGTCGGAGAAAGAGGCGGTTCAAGAATTCGTGGGGCGATAAGAATATCCGTTGCAGACGGAGAATGGATGCATATTTTTATAAAATTGCTTGTTTTTCACAGAGCGGCCAATTATACTTATACCTACAATAAGTCTTATATAAAATTGGGGAAATTTGTTCAAACGGAAGGGGTGCTTTGTTGAATGTGACGAGGATAAAAAGAATTGCCTTTTTTGTTTTGTCTTTATGGATGATGACCGCAGGCACGGGCTGTGATTTTATAAATACTCTCAAGGAATATTTTCAAGGGACTGAGGCGGGTACCCCTTCGCAGCCGCCAGTCGTTGAGAGGCAGGCCCCTGCCCCCAAGCAGGAGCCTGTGCCAACGCCCATCTCTGTGAAGGAAGTGCCTTTGCCGGAAAACGTTTTGGTGCGGGTGGGGAGATGGACGATGACATCAGAGGAGTTCCAGGATCGTTTGAATGCCCTGAAAGAGGTCGCGCCCGATTTTGATGTCACTGCTATAGAGGCCAAGAAATTGGTTTTGGAAGAATTGGTTCGTCAACAGCTTTTGGTGCAGGAGGCAGAGCAATCCGGTCTGGCGAATCAAAAAGATATTAAGGCCGCCGTTGAAGAATTTCAGCGCACGCTGATTGTCCAGGAGGCGGCAAAGCGCCTTGTGAATGGTATTCATGTCACGGATGAAGAGGCCAAGGCTTTTTACGAGGAACAAAAAGGTCTTTTGGTAGAGCCGCCGCAGTGGCGCGTCCGCGCCGTTATCGTAGATTCTCAGCTAAAGGCTAATGAGCTTATGGTTGAACTATTGAAGGGGGCGGATTTTGCCGAGATGGCCAAGCAACACTCTATGGGAAGCAGTGCTGCCCAGGGAGGAGATTTGGGGTTTATCACAGAGGCGCCCTTCCCCGAGATGGTCAGCGCCCTTTTGCCTCTAAACCCAGGAGATCTCAGCAGTGTTTTCCATGGCCCCGACGGATATTATATCGTTAAATTGGAAGAGAAAAAAGAAGGCAAGCCCATTGCTTTTGAGGAAATTAAAGAAGAGATTATTCAGGACCAGATGCTGCGTAAGCAGCAAAAAGCGATATTGGATCACATCGAGCAATTGAAGAAGATAACAACGGTTGAGATTAAAGAAGAACGCCTGCCGTAAATATAGCCGAGGGGAAAGATGAACATAGAAAATAAAAAGCAGATTGCCACCATCTTATTGGCTGTCGGATTAGGTTTGGTTGCCGTCTTTTTGACTAGTCAATACGTGCAGACCACCCTTCAACAACAGGCCAAGACTCTGGTCAAGGAGTATCAGCAGCAGAGCGCCCTGATGAAGAAAGAGATGGAAATTACCAAAAAAGAGCTTGAAAAGCTTTCCCAGCGGCAGGAGGCCTTGGTTAAGCAGGTTCAGGAGCAGCCGAAGGTTGTTGTCAGGGCAGAACCCGAGAAACCCAAGCAGGTAGTTGAGAAGACGGCATTTTCTGTTATTACGCCTCCTGGGAAAAGGGCCATAACCGTTCAGGTGGATACTTTGTCGGCTGTCGGAGGGCTGGTTAGCCCGGGGGATTTTGTCGATCTCATAGCTCATCTTAAAGTTCCCGAAGAAGGCGACTCAGGAAAGATTCGTGAGGTAACCACTATTTTATTCCAGGATATTCAGGTTTTGGCTGTTGGAGTAAATTTTACGCCCATGGGTGGGGTGGAATTCTACGCAAATCAACAAAAAGCGCAGGCTTTAAATGTAACTTTTGCCGTTACTCCCGAAGAGGCGGGCCTATTAACATTTGCTTTGGGCAACGGCAGAATTCGACTGTCTTTGCGTTCGCCTACAGAAGAGGGCCGTCAACACCTGCAAGTGGCCTCATGGGATGCGCTATCGAATTATCTGTTGGACCAACAGGGAACAGAGCTGCAAGTCCCCAAGCCTTCCTCCCCAAAAGAAGAGGCGAAGAAAGAGCCTGAGGTGGAAGAAGAGCCTGCCCCGACGATTCAAATTTTCCGAGGCGGGAAGGAATTATAATTTTTAAGGCAAGGATAAAAGGAAGAAGGATGCGCAGAAGATTTAGTGCGGTTGTTATCTTATTGTTATCGATTCTTATGGCGGCGGGGCGTTCTTTCGGAGCCGACGCGCGGAACCTCGCATTTACCGAAGAAGTCTATATGGTTAAAGGAGAGCTGGTGACGCTAACGGTTGACGGATTAACACGGCTATCGGTTAGCAATCCAGAGGTGGCGGATATTGTCAATGCGGATGAGAAGGAAATTTTACTGGTAGGTCAGGGCGTTGGCCAAACAGCCCTTTTCATTTGGGATAATCAGGGCAAGCGGACCGCGATGGTCTATGTCTTCAGCCAGAACTTGGAATTGATCAAGGAGCGCTTGAAGCGGCTTCTTAAGACCGCTAACATTTATGAGGCGACTTCGGAGGTCAATGAAAGTGAGGGCAAGGTGGTTGTCTTGGGGGACATCCCGCAGCATAAAAAGGCGCGGTTTGACCAAATTATCAGCCCATTCGGCGAGGATGTGATAAATATGGGCAGGGAAGAAGAAGTCAATGACCTGATTCAGATTGATATTCAGGTCACAGAATTAAGCACAACCCTGTCTAAGCTTTTGGGAGTTGATTGGTATACGGGAACACAATCTCTATCCGGAAACAATCTTACAACAACGTCCAGCGGCACCTTTACGCCTGCCTATGGAGAGATTTTTCCAACGCTTGACGGATCCGTCGGGGATTATTTTAAAATTGGCCAGTTTCAACGGACAGTCAACAGCGCATTGATTGCCCAGGTCAATGCGCTTATTACGCAAGGCAAGGCCCGCGTCCTTTCCCAGCCCAAGCTGGTTGTCGTCAACGGCCAGAGTGCCAGCTTCTTGGTGGGGGGGGAAATTCCTATTCGGACAACAACGGCTACCATTTCCGGGACAACACAGACAACACAGGAGAATATTACATTTAAGCCGTACGGCATCAGCATGACAGTTACCCCAACGATAAAGAAAGAGAAAGTTGACATCGACCTCACCACGACGATCAGCGATGTCGATGCCGCCAATGCCGTCGGGGATGATGTCGCTTACAGCACCCGGACAGCCCAGACAAAACTTTATGTCGATAACGAACAAACCATTGTTTTGGCCGGATTAATTAAACAATATCGGAACGAATCCGTCCGCAAAATACCGTTCTTGGGAGATATCCCTGTTTTGGGGGCGCTGTTTCGAAGCCGATCCAATCCCACGGCAGATCAGGATCAGGAGATCGTTATTTCTCTAACGCCAACGATTCTGAGTAAAAATAGGAGCGGTCAGGACGCGGAGAGAGAAAAAGCACAGCAACAAGAAAAGACATCTCGGCGCCAATCGGCGCAGAGCGATTCCTATGGCGCAGCTGCTTCAACCGAGGACTTTTCCGCCTATCGGAAGCCCGCTTTTTCTTATCCCGGCATTCCGGGCGAGATGGCGGACTATGCGCACTCTGTTCAGCAAAAAATCGCCCGATCCGTTGTTTATCCCCGCGAGGCCGAAAAATACGGATGGGAAGGAACGGTTAAGCTGGGACTTCTTATTTTAAGCGATGGGACACTGGCGACTGCCCTGGTCAAAGAATCCTCCGGCCATGAGATTTTCGATGAATATGCCTTAAATGCGGCGAAAAATCTCGCACCCTACTCTACGTTTCCGTCAGGCGCGAATATTCAGGAATTAAATGTAACAATTCCTATCGTCTATAGCTTAAAAAACAATTGATAATGATGATAAGGGGTTATATGAAGGAATCACTCGGCATTATGCCGAGTGATTTAATTTTATGAGTTGTAAAACGATAACTGTTTTTAGCAGCAAGGGAGGGGTGGGGAAAACCCTGGTGGCGGTTAATCTGGCCACATCGTTGGCTCTGGCCAAGCATAAAGTGCTTCTTATCGATTTCGATTTTCAGGCCGGACAGGATATGGCGCGCATGCTCAATCTATCGCCGCATTCTGCCATCGTTGATATTTTTTCTGTCTTAGAGGCATCCGACGACCTCCAGATTATCAGCCAATATGCGGCAAAACACTCCAGCGGATTGGAGTTTCTGCCCGTTGTGGGCAATACCCGACAGATCGGGCACGTTGCCCCCGACAACATTAAGCCTTTTTTTAGGAAGGCGGTGGCCGCCTATGACTTTATTGTCGTCGATGGGGGGAAATCGTTTACCGAAACACTGATCACCGTTTTGGACTATTCGAACCTCATTTTTTTAGTTGCCACTCCCGATATTTTGGCGGTTTATCAGGTAAAATGGTGTCTGGATATCTTGCAGAGTCTCCAGTTTCCTTTAAAAATGGTAAAGCTTATTTTGAACCGCTCTGAGAGTCGGGGAAGCGTCGCCTGGCAGGAGGTGCGCTCGGCCCTTCCTTGCGAGATCTTCAGTCATATCCCATCTGACGGGAAGGTTGTCGGCATGGCTTTAAACCGCGGGGTCCCTTGCGTTGTGGACAGTCCTAAAAGCAGCGTTTCTGAGGCCTTTAATAAGATGGCTTATGTCTTAAGGAAAGAGAACCTTTATGTTCCGGCAACAGACCTTATTAAAATCAGAACCGCTGAAGGGTTGGCCAAGCCGGGAGAATTTTGGGAGAAGTTTGGCATCTCGCAGCAAATGATTCAGGCCTCAGCCGATCAGAGTTTTTCGAGAGCGGAAGATGAAATCGCGGCCCTCAAGGTCAAGGTTCACGAGAAGCTGGTAGAGCGGCTCAATCTCGATGGTGTGACAACGGAGGCCTTGGACGATCCGCTGGCCATGCGCGAATTGAAGAAAAATGCCGAAGAGGTGGTTGGCAATATTTTAATGGAGGAGGCCGGGGGCAAGCTGGCATCGCACGAAGAGCGCGTGCGCGTGGTTAAGGATATCGTCAATGAGGCGCTGGGCTTAGGGCCCTTGGAGGATTTTTTGGCCGATCCCGAAGTGACGGACATCATGGTCAACAGTAAAAACGAGATTTATGTTGAGAAAAGCGGCAAGCTTGTCTTGACGAATAAAAAGTTTGTGTCGGACTCCAAGATGCGCGCTATTATTGACCGTATTATTGCGCCTTTAGGCCGGCGTATTGATGAGTCAACGCCGATGGTGGACGCGCGTCTTCCCGACGGATCGCGCATCAATGCGATTATTCCGCCTCTCTCTTTAAGGGGACCGATGATCACGATTCGTAAATTCGCCCATGAGAAATTGGAGGTAGGAGACTTGCTCCACAAATATCACAGTTTATCGCAAGCCATGGCTGACTTTCTGCATGCCTGCGTTTTGGGCCGCAAAAATATGATCGTCTCCGGCGGGACGGGGGCAGGGAAAACGACGCTTCTGAATGTTCTTTCCGAATTTATTCCCGATGGGGAGCGGATTATCACCATTGAAGATGCTGCGGAGTTGAAGATAAAAAAGAGCCACTGGGGGAGGCTTGAATCCCGTCCGCCTAACGTAGAAGGGAAGGGCGCGGTCACCATCAGGGACCTTTTTATTAACTGTCTTCGTATGCGGCCTGACCGTATTATTATCGGGGAGTGCCGCGGGCCGGAGATATTGGACATGCTGCAGGCGATGAATACCGGACACGACGGGTCCATGACGACCCTCCATGCCAATTCCACGCGGGATGTCCTGACGCGCATGCATTCGATGATTTTGTTGAGCGGGATAGAGCTTCCTGTGCGCGCCATTAACGAGATGATTGCCTCAGCCATCCAGGTCGTCGTGCATATAAACCGGTTCTCTGACGGGTCGCGCAGGATTACGGGGATCACGGAAACTGTCGGGATCGACCAAAATTTTCAACTGCAATTGGCGGATGTGTTTATCTACAGGCAAAAAGGCATCAACAGCGATGGTCGGACCATGGGGGACTTTGAGGCAACAGGCTATGTCCCTCGATGCTATGAAGATCTTGTTGCCAAGGGGATGGATCTTAAAAAAGAAATGTTTGAAAAGACGGAGAGTTAAGACGGTTGCCTTTGCCGGCTCGAAGGGTGCAAGTTTGGTCGTTAGGAATTTAACGAAGAATATCGTCCTTGCCCGCCATGCGAATGTCGCTGACACCTTTCCTACGCGCATGACAGGCCTCTTGAATAAATCATCCCTTTGCGAAGACGATGCCCTTGTTATCACGCAGTGCCGGTCCATCCATATGTTTTTTATGCGCTTTGCGATTGACGTCATTTTCGTCGGTAAGGAAAACTGCGTCGTCGGCTTTGTCGAGAATATCAAGCCGTTTCGGTTAAGTCCGATTTTCTGGAAGGCTCATTATGCCGTTGAGTTAAGGAGCGGCACTATCGCAGCGACCAAAACGGCGGTGGGAGACCGGTTAGAATTGCACGCCTAATTTAAGCCCCGCTTCAACGGTATTGTTCTCAGGTTCTATATAGTTGCCGTAGGCGCCGTCGACAAAGGCGCGCACAACCTCGGAATCTGCAATATTCCAATATCGGACAAACGGCTCGAAGGTAAAGCTGGCTTTGTCCAGCGCCTTTGTTATCTTGAGGGATCCCCGCAAGCCATACCCCTGGTGCTGAGGATTTTCGATATCGCTGTTTTTGGTGCTGATAAACCGATTGCCGTCGCTTAAATGGCTTTTTTGCAGGCCATAAATGAGCCAGTCATATTCTCCATGAAGCATGAAAGACCACCCATCGTTAGGCTGACCGGAGAATTCAATTCCAAGGGGTAGATAATAATAATTTGATTCGCGTTGATAGCCATAGTACGTTGTGCTTCCAACGGTTGAGGTTCTCCCGCTTGTATTGTCATTTAAATAGCGGTATCCAAATCCAGAAAAGATCGTTATTCCCAGATTATAGGAGCCATCGATATATTCTTTGCCTAAAATTCCTCGAAGCTCGACCGCCCAGTCATCGATATTGTCAAGCGTTGCACCGTTGACGGCTTCATAGTCCACTTGACCCCAGCCATGCCTTCCTTCAATGCGGTAAAGATTAATTGCCTTCATACAAAACAGATCCTCTTTGCCCGGGCGATAGGTATAAAGACCATAAACGCCCCGCATCAGGCCGCTGTCTTTCATAACGTCCGGCTCTTCGTATCTAAATCGAAAGAACTCCCAGGCCATTTCTAATTGATGTTTTGGGGCTTTAATTCCTATTGTGTTTTCTCTGGCGTACTCCTCGGAAAAAGCGAATTCAGTTTTTTCTTCCTCCTCCAGATCCATCGCATAATATTCTCTTTCCGTTGCCCCCGATGGCGTCTCTTCAGGCCATGAGGAGGATGCGTTATTTATGGCCATGTCGGGGACGTTATCCGCAGAGCAAATATCTTCCCATACGATTTCGCCGGTGGAGGCAATTTGTTTCTTCATGCAATTCATTTGCTTTTGTATGATTAAATCGCGATCGGAGTCGGTGTAGGCCGCCGTCGATAAAGAGGGCAAGAAAAGAAGAATAATAAAAAAGGAAATCTTTAAAAATTGTTTATACATTTTTATTTTCAAGTGTATTAATTGTGAGTAGTATAAAATAGGTTTGATTGTGCCGCAACAATTATCTAATGTTTTTATCTTGCAATTTTTCCCCGGGATGGTTTTTTGGGACAATCTCGATAAGCCTGCTTTAATCTAGCCGCGGCATTTGCAGGTCTTTTTAATTTCGATGACTTATGGTATACTGAATTTAATGTCCAATCAGAATGCCGGTGCAATGGAAAAGTCATGGGTGTTGTTTATAAATTAAAAAATGAGGTGGTTGATTTTATCCTCCGAGAAAAGAGGGACGGTCCCTCCTTAAGCTGCCGTCAGCTTGCTATGGTAACAGGGGAAAAATTTTTCATTAAAGTGTCCAAATCTTCGATTAATACAATTATCAAAAATGCCTCTTTAAGCAGCGCGGTGGGAAGAAGGTCATCCTCGGAGGGTAGCGGCAAAAAATTTCATATCCCTGTCTTCAAGAAAACACAGATTTCCGAAGAGATGCGAAAGGCAGGACTTAAGGTCGACACCAAACTATCTCCAGAGGTTCCAGTTCATGGGGGGCAACCGAAGAAACAATATTCGTCGGCGGACGGGGTTTCGAAGCAACAACTTTTCCCTGCCAGTTTTCAGGACCATGTGTTTCAATTGCGGATGAAAAGAGAACAGGAGAGAGGGGCGCTCTATGAAGGAATGGGCTTTATTTTTCTTAAGGCCGCCCAGTGGGATTTGTTTGATGCTTCTATTCTTGGCAGTCTTTTTGGCCGCGCTCAGTGCGGGACGACCCCAAAGACATCTTTGCCCCTTCATTTCGATATGCTTTGCGATATATGGTTCTATTTAAAATTGTCCGGCGCCAAAGACATAAGTCAGATTGGACAATTTTGTCCTCATGGGGCATGGGTTTTCAACACGCTTAATTATCAGCCTCTCGATCCTTCCTTATTGGATGGGACAAAATTTGCGATGCCTCCGTTACATCTTTTAATGGAATACGTCAATGAAAAAGAATATCTCTTCGAGGAGATCGGCCGATTTCAAATCCATCTTGAGGATGGCACAATATTGACGATGGATCCTCAACTCGTAAGTTTATGGAGGGAAGATGTCCCTAGGGAGTTTTCATCGCCCATGAATAAGGCCATGGCGATGTTATCCCATTGTTTAATTAGCAATAACCGTCCGCTCATATTCCTGGGGCCATTAGGGGGGCAATTGGGCCGGGATATATATACCATGATGGCGGCAGCAGAGGGTTTTGCAGGTAAAATGATGACAAAGATTATTGCTTTTAATCATTACAATGATCAGATTGCCGAATTTACAGCGATTCCTAAAAAAAAGCGGTTTTTTATAGCCGGTATATGGCCAGGGCAAAAGGAGTTTCCTGCATTTACCCAAGAGGCCTTTTTAGGAGCCCCCAACCCATTTTATAACAGATGGTTAGATAAAGAAGGCTGTTTTATAGAATTAAACCCGGCGATATTCTCTTCGGCATTAGAGGAGGCATTTGGGAAAAATGTGCCCTTAAAGGCTGTTGCTGTCTTTGATAAAGAAGGCAGCGAGCCGCGGCTGGTTGTCTTGGCGAATCAAATAGACAGTAAGGCCGAGAGTCTCTTGGAGGCTTTTTTCCTGCGTTGGCCGAATTTAGATAAGGGAGCGGCAGGATCTATGTTGCATGGCAATGCAGCAGAAGAAGTTAAAGAATCTTATGAGCATGAGAAGGGGCAGATCTGCGAATGGGGGGATCGGCAAGATGCTTTCGATATCTACCGGGACTTTGGGGAGAGGCTCAATTCTTATTGCCAACGACATTTTTTTTCAAGGCAGCGAGAGGGGCGCGATCTGACTTCAATGATTTCAAAATATTATAATATTCCCGGCCATTGTATGGCGCAGGATAAGGTGGTGTCTGTTTACTTAAGAGTGCCGCCCTCCTATCCTTTTCTCGAGGACTTAAAAGCGGCTGTTCAACGTCTCAATGAAAGCGCTGTCACAGATCCTGTCGGACGCAACTTATTGATTAATATTATATAAAGAGCAAAAAATAAAGGAAGGATCCTTGACAGAGGGTAGCCGTATGTTATACTTGTTACGTCTCAACAAAGGTTTCGCCCGATCTTTGACTATCACACCGCATGGTGTTGATCCGGCAGCTTGCCCATTTCACGGGCATGCCGGTGCCTTCTCTAAAACATTCTCTTTTCTCTTAGAGAAGGCAATAGAGCCCTCGAGGAATTCTTTCTGCTTCTTAAATCAGCAGAAGAGGGTAAGATTGTCTGTTAAACACGTGAGGCTGTCGCGATGAGGCTCTTGGGAAAATTAACAGGAAGCATAAAGGGTCAAAGTCTATTAGAATATGCCATGGTCGCGATGGTTGTTTCGGCAGCGGTCATTGCCATGAGTACCTACGTGTTCCGTTCGGTACAGGCCACCCAACAGATGATTCAAGAAGAATTCCAACAAGAGTAACGGGAACAACATTCGAGCTGACGCAGCGCTCCTTTGTAAGCACAAGAAGGCAGAGCCCGCGTTACAATGAAGGAGGAACTGTAATGTTAAAACGAAATAAATGTGGATGCCCCAAGGGAAAGAAGAAAGGGCAAAGTACTGTGGAGTACATTGTTTTGGTGGCCGCTATCATTGCTGCCGTCATTGTTTTTGTGCCAGGCGGCTTTAACACAGCATTAAATGGGCTGTGGAGCATGGGGGCAACCAAAATGGTAAACTTCACGGGGCGTTTGAATGCGGCCTATCCTAATAAATAGTTAAACAGGAGTTTAGTCACGCAGGAGGAAAAGTTCTATGTTTAGAAAACTGATAAAAAATAAAAAAGCGCAAAATACCGCCGAGTACGCGATTCTTATCTCTCTGGTTGTGGCGGGAATTATTGCCATGCAAACTTATGCGCAGCGTGCCTTGCAGGCCAGGGTCCGCGATGCGGCGACCTATTTGAAAAATCAAACCAGCGACCTGGGAGGCTCATCGCAATACGAACCGTATTACCTGGACACATCGTATACGGTTGACCGCAATGAAATAGATGAAAAACTTCTCGACACTGATACGGTCAGCCAGGACACGTTTGATCAAAGGAAGCGTGGCGTGGGCGGTTATCAAGTGTCTAAGTACAACAATGCTACATTCAAAGAAGCCTTCTAACATAAGTTAGTGGAATCAGAAGATGGGATTTTCTTCTGACAAGAGGAACCAATTGAGGAGGATAAATCAATGTTCAGGTATTTAAATAAACAAAGAAAAAAGGGGCAGAGTACCCTCGAGTATGCGGTCCTGATTATCATCATCATCGGCGCCCTTCTCTCCATTCAGGTATACATCAAGCGCGGGATCCAGGGCCGTCTTAAGGGTGCCGCGGATGATATAGGAGACCAATTCTCCATAGGGAACACCAATATTGTTTTAACAACGAAAACCGCAAGTCAAACGAAGGAGACCTTCAACAGAGGGGTAACGAGATCCCAATTGTTGAAAGAGGAAGTAACGACAACCACGATGAATGCTTACATCATGAATGTTGAGCGGGAATTCTGGGGCAAGGGATAATCGCCGCCTCGGATGAATCGAGGGAGGAGTTCGGCATGGCTTGTTTAGGGGGGGCGTCCTCCTTGGGCAAGCCATGTTTTTTGTCCGCCCGCCGGCATCTGCCGGGCGGACAACATCTCTTATGTTAAGACGTTTAATGGACAATAAGGCTCAGGCCGTCATGGGGGAGTATGTCCTTACTTTTTTCCTGGTGGTGGGGGCGGTGACTGCCATGACGATTTATTTTAAGCGGACTGTTCAGGCGCGCATGTTCGGTGCCCGCAACATGATGCTTAATGTTGTGCTTAACCGGACACAAGGGTATTATACGGGTGATATCCTCATTGCCTATGAGCCGTATTATGCCAATACGGCCTCGACGGTGGTTCACAGCTCAGATACGACGACGAATTTGCTTCCCGGGGCAACCACAGGGGTCTTCCAAAAGACGACGGATGAGATTACGGCGGTGCAGACACAAAGCGAGACAGCTCCGCCGAAGGACGCGAATTAAAAGACGAGGGACGAAAGATGAGGGATGAAGGACGAAAGAGGAAAGGCCAGTCCTTCTTGGAATACGCGATGGTCATCGGCGTTATTGTTCTTATCATGTTTGCCATAGGGCCTATGATGAAGCGGGGGATTCAGTCTTTGATTAAAGCCGTGGCGGATGAGGTCGGCACCCAGCAGAATGCCGAACAGCGCTTTGACGAGAGAGGTCATTTGGAGGCCTCCTATGTCTCGACAAGGGCTTCCATCGACAAACAAATGCAGGATCTCAGCGGGATGACGGTTTATACCTATAACGATGTGACGGGAACAGAATCAGCAGCTTCGATTAATTTAGGATTTATAGAAGAGGATTGAATTTCCATGCTAAGAATGCAGAAAAAAGGACAGATAACACTGGAATACATTATAATTATTATTATTGTCATGGGCGCCCTTTTGGCCATCAGCAATTATTTTAAGCGCGGCCTGCAGGGCCGTTGGAAGGCGGCCCTGGATGACTTAGGCGATCAGTATGACCCCCGGGCAGCCAATTCATCCCTGCGCCATACTTTGGTCTCCAGCACCAATACCAGCATTTTCGTCATAAATAGGGACGGCGGGTACTGGACCATGCGCACCGACGAGAGTTTGTCCACGGAACGAAAACAGGGAACTGTGTCGGTGGGATCGTATTAACTTAAATCCGAGGCACAAAGCACGAAATTCGGATTTCGAATTTTATGATGTCAAAATTCAAAAAACATGTGCGTGCCCAGACAGCCATGGAGCTGGCTGTTTTCGGCGGTATCCTTATCTTTGTCGTGAGCGTCATTGTCCGCCAGGCCATGGGCGCCAGTTATGCGCAGAATCAGTATCTGAAGGCCATGCGTCAGGCCATGTCGACCTCCTTCAGGTATTCGGAAGGGCTATTGGGCACGGGAGACGACGCCTCTCATAATACGACCTCGATTCTGTTCATCGAGGACCGCCTCACGGCCGACTCCGCCAAATACGGCGCCATTGACCGCACGCCTTATATCGTCAGCGGCTCGGCGACCCATAGCCGGAATCTATTCATGCCTGTGCAGGCAGGCGTAGATCGTAATCTGCCCGTCTTTGACATGTTTATCAACGGCAAACATTTCCCGTTTCAATTAGCAAGGTTTAAATCAGTGAATTTGGCGCAGTCGTGCAGGGGCTTTGTCGGCACTTGTCCGGCGGAATGCAAAGGCGACTGTTCCGCAGGTTCAGTTCAATTTTTCCCCCCGAGTCCCAGGCCATGGGAGTCTAATTGTGTCCAGTACACGGCTTTATGCGAGGAGACATGCCTTACTTCTGGCTGCACGACATGCTGCAACCCTGGGGCCGGGGATTGTGCTGCCGGTTCAGGAGCCACATTTGAGGCAAGGATTGGCTGTGCTCAATTATATGGAATTATGTACAATCATGACGGGTTTGTGGAGTGGTGCGACGGCGTTGGGATCCCTTGTCCTTCTTGCCCGGGGCCGGGGTGCAATTTCTCTGCGGATGAACGGTTTGATTTGGACCGAGACGGGTTTTTTGGGGTGCTGGATGATCCGGACGAGCCGGACGGCGCTCAGCGGGAGACTTTTGCCTGGCAGTGGTATTCGGTTCTAGGGGTCGATGAAACCGAGGAATACCCGCCGTTTGTCTATGGTGAGATGAACAGCGGCTCTACAGACCTTATTGGCAGGGGCGAGGGGATAGTTATCGAGTCCATCGATTGTGAAGAAGACTGCGATGAGTCGCGCAATACTTCCGTAGATATGGACGGGGATTTAAAGCGGGAACATATTATGGCGGATACTAAAGTGGTCGATGGAACGACAGGGGTCATCCTGCGATTCACCTATGTCATGGATAGTCAGGACGGTGATTTGGATTTTAGCCGGGGAGATAGCGATGTTGGGCCCGAGCCGGGGTTGACCCGAACTGCGCGGATGTATGCGCGCGTGCGGGACGGGACATATCTTTTTATTGAAGAGGACAAGCTTTACGGCGACGGCCTGCAATACATCCGCACGACTCAAAAAAAGGATCGAATTGACCTTATTGAGAGGGAGATTCAGTTAAGCAACGACACGGACCGTTTCTGCGACAGCGGCGGCAATCCTACAGCGGCGGGTTGGAGTATTTCTATACCGAATCCGGTCGAGGCGTGCAATAATTGTTCTGTTGCAGGCAATATTAATCTAACATGTATGGATGAGGATCCGGCCGGAGATGGTTCGCGGCCACCTGTCATTTTTGTGCGCAGCCGCGTGGTAGACCGCCATGGCCGCAAGTGGATTACCGAGACCACCAGCGATCCGTACGTAGAATTTGCGGCGCCGGGCGGGCCGTAGGCAGGGAGGGACGAGGGACGAAGAATGGGAATACGAGCGACGAGAAAAAAGGGCCAGGTCATGCTGGAATTTGCCTTCTGCATGGTGGTCCTTTTTTTGATGATGTACGGCCTTATCATGGTCTTTCGCTGGGTCGGGCTGGATTTAGGCCAGAGACAGCAGGCGCACGATACGTTATTGAGGACTGATATTGTCGATAGCTATGGAGGATGCGCTTCTTTTGATGCCGCGTGTGAAGCGATCACCTATGCGGGAGATCCAGCATGTTGTATTCAGTGGAGCACGGAAGCCGACGGCCCTTTAAGACAAATTGACCCGTATTTTTACAGACCGACGCGCATGAATGCGGTGTGGGACGGGTCGTGACGGACGACGGACGAGGGATGAAGGATGAAGGACGAAAGAGGAAAGATTGGAGAGCGCAGGATTAGATAGTACTGAACGTGCAAAAATAAGCAGTGTCAGAGAGTTGAAAGTTTATCGGCTTGGCTTTGATACAGCGATGGAAATATTTGATGTCTCAAAAAGTTTCCCTTTGGAAGAAAAATATTCATTAACCGATCAAATTCGCAGATCTTCACGATCTGTTTGTTCGAATCTTGCAGAGGCTTGGAGAAAACGAAAATACCCAGCCGTGTTTATCAATAAGTTAACAGATGCAGGGCAAGAGGCAGCGGAAACGCAAACATGGCTGGAATTTGCATTAAAATGCCGTTACATTAATCAGGGAACATTTGACCTTTTGGATGAAAAATATGAACACATCTTCGCTATGCTTATTACGATGGAACGAAAAGCTGAATCATTTTTCCGTTAGACAAAATCGTCCTTCGTCCATCGTCTTTCATCCATCGTAAACTATGTTTACATATCTTAACAAGCTCCTTAAATCTTCACGCCGGTTAATGTCCGGGAAAAGAGGCCAGGTGGCCGTGATTTTGATTCTGGTGACGGCCGCGGCCCTGATTTTTTATGCCGTTTCGTTAAACTTAGGCCGGATGAGCCAGGCGAAAACTATGACAACCATCGCCTCGGATACCGGCGCAAGTCTTCTGGGTTCTTATATGGCCAGTAAAGGGCAGGCCATTTTCCAGACAACCCTCGGAGGGGAAAGAAAGATATGCGCCTGGACTGGCATAATGGCAGCGATACTTGTGATTATCGCCATTGTTATCATTATAGTGACGTGGGGGGTGGGGACGCATCTTGCTCTGGCAATCATAGCTGTGGCGCTGGCGGTCGTTAGTCTTGTCGTTCAAGTGGCTTACATCCAGCCAGGGTTGGATGAGATGTGGAATGATAAGATTTGGCATACGATGGAAGAGAGAGATGCCTTTGTTGAACAGGGGGTCCAGAAAGGATTAAGCAGTGCGGTCTCGGACAACGTCCTTGTCTTTGATGCGAATGATGCCGATATGGACAGAGTCTGGGGGCTTGATACTGATGGAGTAACGCTTTTAGACAGGATAAACCGGTTTGGTTTTTATTACAACCGCCGGTTAGATGCTATTGCGGCTGTGCCGCCTGCTCCGGTTATGGATTTTAGGGGTGCCTTAGACGAATTTTTGAAAGAGGGCTGGGATGGCTGGGGGATTTATGATGAGAATGGGCCGAAGTGCGATCCGTTCAACGCCAATTCGGAATGCAATCCATGCTGCATCCTTCCGGCTTTCTGGACGGAAGAGATGGGCTGCGCCGCCGACGACGACCCGGACCCGAATATTTATACTCCCAATCCCGCCGGCGTGGCGAGCATGCAGACAACCTGCCAGAATAACAGCCCTTATGGTGCCAATTATCGGTGGGTGTACGATGCCTTCCGGGAGAATCCGACGAATATTCCAACCCCCTTCATCTCTTTTCGCGAACAGCTTGGCCGCGACGACGAGCACCAGGATTTTGAGAAAAGGGCGGCAGACCCCAATGGGATCCAGGACCCCGCGGCGCCGCCGCCCATACCGCCTGATGTTTTTCAATTGCCGGATACGACGAGCTATTACGCGGCGGATAACCGGACCGGCGTATTTCCGTTTTTCTACAAAGTCGCGGACTGGAAAGTCAATCTGGACACCACGGCCATCACTGGGGAGCCTTTTGATTTGCCCAATAAGCCCAATCAATGCCATTGGTGCGATCCGCGGGAATTTGCGATCGGGCCGTGCCCGGGTGGCCAGCCTCCCGAGATCCCGCAGCTTGTTTTAGATGCCGCCAATCCTCCTTCTGGAGCCGTGTTTAACACAACATTATGCGTGGATGGTATCAGCACTAACGTCCCTGGCTATCCGCCTTTGGCTGTGGATATGGTTAAACTCCCGGATCCTGCGGTTGTCCCTTTTGTGGGTAATCCTTCCATCGGCAGAGTCATCGCCGATGATGATCAATGCGCCCAGGATGTCGCGGGGGATCCGAATACAGGTTTCTGGAAACGTGGTGGAGACCGTTTTTGCTCGCCCGGCGGGGATGCCTGGCCGTATTACGGTAATGGTTGCTCTAAGTGGGGGACATGCGATATAAATACGGAGGACTGTGCCTGCGGGGATGCGGGGACCGCGCCGGCGGATTCCTGGCCGGATGATATGCTGGATGGTTTGGTATACGGGTCAAATGAGTTTATTCTATGGGCCGAGGACATATTGGGGAAAAGTTCCGCTTATTTAGTCAGAGAATTCAAAAATTGGTATCCGTCGGCGGCGGAATGGATTGAAGAAGGCACGCTAAGCGGGGCGAATAATGCGGCTGCCTGCACCCAATGCTGTTTTGTCTGTGCCGAAGAGGACGGCGGGCTCTGGTTCTGGTATAAAGAGATCCGTGAGATGAGGAGCCGCCTTCAGGCCTGGCGGGATACCTCGTTTGCCCCAGGCGCCGGGGCATGCCGGCAGGTATGGTGCATCCCGGCAGAAGATAGCGATCCGGGTACTCCTGGAATTCAACCGTGTCCCGGCATCCCTGCGCCTGAAGAGGCTACTTTTGACAGCAATGGCAACGGCATCTGGGGAGACATTCAAGACATCGTTGCTTGCGTGAATTGGAACGCGAATGATGCCGGCGGCAATGCACAAAAATTTATCGATTGCTCAACCGCCTGTAATACTGCTAATTATGCACAAGCCAATATATCGTGCGCTAATCTGCCGAGGTCATTGGTTCCCGGCTTTGATACGGCGGCTTATGTGCCTACCGATATTAGTGAGCTTGTTACATGCCGAGACGTTGTTTGTCCCGCGGCTCCCCCCCCGCCTCCGCCGACTTTTTGTATGGCGTATGGGGTAAATTATAATTGCAATAATCTTGCCGCTATTCAGGCTCAGATTAACCTTAGAATTGCCGCCGGCTCATGCGCGGATACAAACCCCGGCTGTGTCTGCCTCAACACCGGATGCAGTTTCTGCGGATTTAAGGATTTGGTGGACAAGAGCATCCCCGAGGCGGCAAATCAGGTGGCCAAATTCCGTAAGCGTAATACATTTTTAAATGGCAGGCTTGCCGAGATGAATAATATTATTACGATTCTGCAGGTGGCGGAAGATAAATTCCGCGAATTTTTGACCTGTCCCAACGGCCCAGCCTGCCAACTCATTCGGGCACGCATTGATGCGGAGGATCTTCCGACAGGCCTGCCTTATTACGCCATTTACGGCTGGCAGAGTGAGCCTGAGGAGGGCGCAGCATTAGATTCGGGGAGATGGCATATCGTGAAAGCAGATGCCCGCATCCCGGGCAAGTGCGACAGGGCTTGCGGGGTTAGTCAGGACGTCGGCTCCGACCCCGACTGGCCGCGGGTCAAGACTTATACCAAAAACTGGGGCACAAGGCGTTGTTATGAGCTTGATAATACCAGCGGCGTTGTAAAAATGCGCGTGAGCCGGTTTGACGAGACCGGGATATTTGGGACGTTATTATTTCCTAACGCCGTCGAGATCTGGCAGCCGCGTTTTTCCCGTCCCGACCGGCCCATCGCCAATGCCGATGGAATAGAGGCGGCGTGCCGTGACAGTATGGCGCCGCAACCCAACGGTGATCCGGCGTCCCTGGGCAGTTATTACTATGGGGCCTTTATGCTTAATGATCGGGCCGATAATCTGTTCTGCTGGAATTTAGTTAGCGGCCTTTTAGCAAGCGGGGTCACGAGCGAGGCCTGCGCCCAGTATTATTATCATGGCGGGACGTCAGAGGGCATGGGATTTAAGTTTGTCCCCTGTCAGAATTTTTGATAGGCTATGAGCCGCATGAAAGATTCCCCTCCGCGAGGGGGAGGGGAATCTTGTTAGGAGCAAGATGTTGCGCCAACGCAAAAAACAAGGGAAACAGGCCCAGTCTCTCTTGGAATATATGATCCTTGTCGTGCTGGTCCTGGGGGCTTTTTTGTTTTTTCAGAAGTATATTGCCCGGGCGTTTTCCGGACGGTGGAAGACCGTGGGCGATGCCTTGGGCCAGGGGAGAATTTACGATCCCAGGAAGACAACCGAGTGCATCTTTGATTTTCAATTTAAAAATCTATGGTATGAAGCGGACTGCTTCGAAAGCAAAGGCTGCGACTGCCTGTCGGTGCGGGCCAATGCCACGACTTGCAAAGAATGCATTGAGGACTGCGTCGGTATATGCGAAAGCTGAAACTTTTTGTCTTTGACTGTAGTCCTCAAGCATTTTCTGAGATATACTGAATATTATGCTCGTCCTCAGCCTCTTTTTAGTTTTCTGCACCGTCGGGATGATTGGATATGCGGTCATCCCCGCCGCCTATGCCCGCAGCGCTGTTTTAAGCGAGAAACGCCGGCAGGGGTTTTCCAGCCGGATGGAACATCTCATGCCCCGCCAGGAGGCCAAGAAGATCAGCCGTATTTTTATGCTGGCGCCGCTTGTTCTGGGCGGGGTTTTTTATTTTTTGTTTCCGGAAGGGCTGCAGCTTTTTGGAGTGATTTTCGGACTCGTCAGCGGATTTGTTTTTCCCAGCATTTACATCCAGGCGCTGATGAAGATGACCCGGGATAAATTTAACGATCAGCTGGTGGACGCCTTGATGATTATGTCCAGCTCTTTCCGCGGGGGGTTAAGCCTGGTGCAGGCGATGGAGGCGGTTGTCGATGAGATGCCGGATCCGATCAACAAGGAATTTGGGATTGTCCTGGGCGAAAACAAGATGGGGGTGTCGCTCGAGGAGGCCCTCAATCATCTTTACAGCCGCATGCCCTTGACGGCGGTTCAGCAGATGATTACGGCCATTCTTTTGGCCCGCGAGACCGGCGGGAATCTCCCCGTGATTTTCGGCCGTATTGTGAATAATATCCGCGAGACCAAGAAAATCCAGCAGAATTTAACGACGCTGACAATTCAGGGCAAGATTCAGGGGGTTGTGATGAGCCTTCTTCCCGTAGGTTTTGCCTTTGTTGTCTATTCGGCTAACCGGCGGATTTTCGAGCATATGTTTCAATCGGATATGGGGCGGGCGATGCTCATGTATGCGGTTGTCTCCGAGACGATCGGGGCATTCTTGATTTGGAAGATAAGCACGTTTAAGGACTTCTAAAAACACAACTCAAATGTTAGCCCTTCTTCTCCTATTTACTTACCTGTGCGCCTTTTTCTTCGTTCTTGGATTCGTTCCCGTCGAGTGGGAAAAGCGCCCTACCCTGGCATTGGGCTTAGGGCCGGAGGCGCTCAAGAAGAAAAAAAAGACGCTTTTTTCCCATATCCGAAAATTGGCAATGATTAACAAGCCGCTTTGTTCGGGGCCTTTGCGTAAGCGTATGACGAGGGACTTAACTATGGCGCGGGCCGATATGAATCCGGAGGAATTTATGCTTGTTAAGGAAATCTTAGGCGCCTTAATGCTTTTCATCACTTTTCCTTCGATCAAATCCGATATGGTCTTTTTTTGGATTTGCATGGGTCTTGCCAGCGGGTATATGCTTCCGGAATTTTGGCTAAAAGGGAAGATTAAAAAGATCAAGGCTGTCATTGTCAAAGAATTGCCCGACGCCATTGATCTTTTGGGTCTGTGTGTCAATGCAGGGCTGGACTTTATGCTCTCTTTAAAATGGGTGGTGGAAAAATCCACCCCTTCGGCGATGATAGATGAGCTTAATACGGTTTTACAGGAGATCAGTGTGGGCAAGACCCGCCGCGATGCCATCAAAGATTTGGCTCTGCGCTATGAGCTGCCGGATCTCTCCACATTCGCCCGGACACTCGTTCAGGCCGATAAGATGGGGACCTCGGTTACGGAGGCCCTTAATATTCTCTCCGAGGATATGCGGATCGCCCGGTACCGCCGCGGAGAACAATTGGCCTTAAAGGCGCCGATGAAGATGCTCGTGCCGCTGCTTCTTTTTATCTTTCCCGTTGTGGCCATCCTGGTCGCCGGCCCTATCCTTCTGGATTTCATGGAAAGCAATCCATTCCAAGGAGTCGGCGGCAGGTAAAACAGCGCTCGGATTCTCAAGTCTTTATCCGCGCGGTCAGGCGATAAATTCCAGATAATTCTCTGTATCAAAATGTGGTATGCGGCACCAGGATAAGCTTGGTATTTGTTTAGTAGTTTTTTCCTCCCCCTTCGGGAGGGTTGGGGAGGGGAATTATCGAGCTCTCTCGATCAGATAAACAATTACTTTTATTCTGCTCATATACCCCGTCCGTCTTAGGCGGACGGGGATTCAAAATCGCAGGAATGAAGCCCTGCCTGGATACCCCGTCCGCCTTAGGCGGACGGGGAGTTTAGAGGGCTTCATTTTTTTTGTGATGATACGGTTTTCCCAGGACATGCCCGTATCAGCTCTTATTTCCTTCGCTCATGCTTCAACGGAGTTTTGCCTCCACCATCAGGAGGCCGTGATTGATGGCGGGGGGGAGGGGAGGTTTCACTCCTGCCGAGCTGTCCCTCGATCTCGTTTCAAAATGCCCCTTTGCCGATTGGGAAGGGCAACGGTTTACCGCACGAAATGACTATTTCAGGATAGCGGCCGGAAATAAGGCGGTTTTTAAGCTTGCTTTTGTGGCCGCGGCGTGTCCTGTGGTTAAGAAAGGCCGATCAGCATAACACCCTGAGCGAATACTCCGCCTTTGTAAATGTTTAGCGGATAGAGAGAATTGGATAGGATTCCCCTCTCTTCGTGGGAGG
>Ga0155416_142_pt1 | contig 27476 bp, 27 predicted proteins | sample RifCSPhighO2_02_FD_106384 | JGI IMG/M metagenome (GOLD analysis project Ga0155416, IMG submission 106384) | Omnitrophica WOR_2 bacterium RIFCSPHIGHO2_02_FULL_50_17 | reverse complement strand
TTTCCTGCGGCGTTCCGGTATTGGCAGAAGAGAATATTGAGGCTATGATTCCGGTTTCAACCAAATTAGCCAAACCGCCGGCCCAATATTTTTTGTTAAGAGCCAAGGGCGATTCAATGGATCAAAAAGGAATTAATGACGGCGATTTGCTTTTAATCCGGCAGCAAGCAAGCGCCCACGATGGCGATATAGTGGTAGCGTTGATTGATGACGAAGCAACTGTTAAGGAATTTTATTCGGCTGGCGAAACCGTTGTTTTGAAGCCAAGATCAAAAAATAAAGATCATCAACCAATTGTTCTGACGAAAGATTTTCAGATGCAGGGCGTTGTTGTAAACACGATACCAAAACTATGATTGATACTAATTTACTTGCTGTTGATTGTGCGAAGGAATTGGATAATAAGCACATTGTCAATCCTTTTTATCGTAATAGTAAAGGCACTGTTCAGCTATTTCATGGTGATTGTTTAATGTTGTTAAAGAATTACCCGGATTCTTCCGTTGATATGATTTTTGCCGATCCCCCGTACTTCGGCAACCAGTCCGGGTTAATTATGAAACGTACGGATGGTCATGCTGATTCATTTAATACTCAGAAAGCACAATGGGCATATTCAAAGACTTTGGGCGATCAGTTTGATTTCCATTTTGCTTGGCTTAGAGAGGCAAAAAGGATATTAAAAACTGGAGCAACCATATGGGTTACCGGGACTTATCATAGTATAGGTGTGGTTAATGTTGTCCTTCAGGATTTAGAGTTCAAAATATTGAATGATATAATACTGCATAAAAGGAACGCGCCCCCTAATTTTACGGGCTCATGTTTCAGAGCCGTTACAGAAACGATGCTGTGGGCGAAGAAAGATTGTTACGGGAAGACCAAGTTCAATTATTCTCTAATGAAAAGTATTAATGGCGGAACACAGATGAAAAGTCTTTGGGAATATTGGGCGGAGAAGAATGGGTTTCGCCATCCTGCTACCAAGCAGCCGATTATTTTGGAATATGCCATATTAGCGGGGAGTAATAAAAATGACTTGATTCTTGATCCCTTCGCTGGCTCTGGAACAACCGGCTTTGTCGCTAATGGTTTGGGTAGACGATGTATTTTAATTGAAAAAGAATTGTCTTATTGTGAACTGATAAAAGAAAGGCTTGAAGGCAAGTATGGAGAATTCAGAAGAAAGACAAAAACTGAAGGCCAAGTTTGAGAGACAGCTTGTAAAGCACGTGGATCTCTTTAATGCTGCTGTTGCAACGGCAAAAGGGGATTGGATTGTTAAGGGTTTTATCGATGTTGCCCGTAATATTTACACAATTTCGATTGATACGAAAGTTGTGTCGAAGATTATGGAGTTGCTGCTCTTCCCGAAATTGTGTCAATTTGCAGATGATAACCGCTACAAAATGGTTTTATGTACAGAACAGAATTCTTATCCCGACATTTCATTTATTGATGAGAAGGGTCATAAATTCGCAGTCGATTTGAAGAGCACCTATCGCAAGAATGAAAGAGAAGTAAACGGCATGACTTTAGGCGCCTTTACAGGATATTTTCGGGATCGAAAAAGCAACAAAAATGTAACCTTCCCTTATGAAGAATATGTCGGTCATTATGTTTTAGGCATAGTTTATTCGCGGACAGACGGAAATGTTGATGAGCGAAAAATATATCAATTAAAAGATCTTCAAAATATTACATCTGTTGTAAAGAATTTCCAATTTTTTGTGCAAGAGAAATATCGCATAGCGGTTGATAGACCAGGGAGCGGCAATACAAAGAATATTGGTTCTGTTATCAAAATTGATGACCTGATTAATGGCAAGGGACCTTTTGCACAACTCGGTGAAGAAATTTTTGATGATTATTGGATGTACTATTTGACCAAGGATATGGCCAAGGCGGTGGATTTGAAATCCGCTCCGTACAGGAATCTTGCCGAATACAAAAAGTATAGGAAAATAGAAAAGTAATGGCACAGTTAACTTTCATCCCAACGATTCCAGAATTCCCCTCAACTCGGTTCCAGGGCAGCAAACTCAAAATTGTTGATTGGATATGGGATAATGTCAAAGTGCTCGAATTTAATTCCGTTCTTGATGCTTTTGGAGGAACGGGAAGTGTTGGCTACATGCTAAAAGGTAAGGGGAAGGTCGTATATTACAATGATATTCTCAAATTTAATCATTATATCGGTTTAGCGTTAATAGAAAATGAATCCACGAATTTGTCCGAAGCGGATGAGGAATTCATCCTTACTCGGCAGCGTACTCGCAAATACCCTTCTTTTATCCAAAGAAATTTTAAAGAAATTTATTTTACCCATGATGAGAACCGATGGCTTGATATGGTGGCAACCAATATTGGGCAAATAGATGATGTTTACAAAAAAGCTTTGGCTTTTTTTGCGCTCTTCCAGTCCTGTATAATCAAGCGGCCGTTCAATCTTTTTCACAGAAAAAATTTATATATTCGGAGTTCTGAAGTAGAGCGGAACTTTGGCAATAAAACGACGTGGGATACGCCCTTTGAGACACATTTTAGGAAATTCGTTGCGGAAGCTAACAAAGCAGGATTTTCCAATGGTCAATCAAACAAGGCATATAATTACGATGTTTTTGATGTCCCGGGTCATTTTGATTTAGTTTATATTGACACGCCCTATCTGTCCTACAAAGGGACGGGGGTGGATTACCTGGATTTTTATCACTTCCTTGAAGGGCTGGTTAATTATTCAAATTGGGATAGGCTCGTTGATTATCAAACACAGAATCGGCGATTCAAGAATGGAAAGTCTGTGTGGAACAACAAGAATGAAATTCATGCGGCTTTTGACAAGTTATTTAGAAAATTCCAAGACAGCATCTTGGTAATTTCGTATAGAGCGGATGGTATCCCTTCGATAGAAGAACTCATATCAATATTGCGGAAATATAAAAGCAAAGTTATCGAGGTGCAACGCAAAAAATATAAATATGTCTTAAGCCAGAATCATTCGGAGGAAGTCTTATTGATTGGTAAATAAGAAAAGCCCAGAGCGTGAACTCTGGGCGAGGGCAATTTAGAGATTGGCTGATTATTTTAACCCCTGGATTTTTTTATGGCAAATTATCATGTTTCAAAAGATAAGGATTTAGGTAAATGGCGCATTACCAAAGAAGGTGCTGAGCGAATTAGTGATTTTGCGCAAACTCAAGATCGTGCAGAAAAAATTGCCAAGAAATTTTCTGCCCAGTCTGGAGGAGGCGAGGTCAGAATTCATAGATTGGACGGTAAAATTCGTGACAGCGATACTGTGCCGCCTGCCAATGACCCTAATCCCCCAAAAGACAAAAGACATTAGAAAATATCGGCACGGAAGATTTTTCACTAATTTGTTCAGAATTTTTTAGATGCCATCATTGATAATGGTAAAAAAATTAGTATCATGTTGCATTAGATGGGGTTACCCCATCATTGTTCTTTGGCTGATTCTCGTTCTAAGACCACTGTAAGCATCTCCTTTACAGTTAAGGCAGTTAACGTCAGTTGAACTGCTTTTCCCTTCTCCGTTCCCGGAGACTGTTCAAAGCGATGGGCTGTGATCCTTTTGTTACCTAGAAAGTGGCATTAAAAAGCCATGCTCTAGCATAATAGCGTAATCAAAGAAACGGTTTAGCTTTGATACGTTGAAAGGTTCATACATTGCTTTGCATTAAGCATTTTATAAATGCTTCAATTGCGGATTAGTTACCCGAAAAGGGCTGATAAAGCCAAAGAGAAAGGAGGTGAGGTGGCATGGGAATCAAAAAGTCCTTTTTTGAAAAGGCGCGAGAGGGTCCCAAAAAGAAATTAAAATTTAACCTCGAACTCACAAAAGTGATCCTGGAAATTCTAAGTTCTTTGATAAAGCTCTTTCGTTCCTTTTCCAATTGCCTGTATTTTCCTCACTGAGGATTAAAATAAATCGTGTGTGCTGTTAATGAGAGAAATTATTTCGATACCCCGTCTATTCAAAGCGTTGCTGAGAAACTTCGATTAAGTGCAAACGCTCTCCACGAAGTCCTTGATAAATTTCACACGCATTACCGTAAAAAATCCGAAACAAAATCTGGTAAAACCAGAACCTATCACTGCCCTTTTCCTGTCTTAAGGGACATTCAGAAACGTATTAACAAATATATTTTAAAAGCGATACCCCTTCCGTCTTCCATGCATGGTTACGTTGCAAAGCGCTCGATTTTGACAAATGCAACAGTTCATCTTGGGAAAAAGAATATTGCAAACGTGGATATAAAAAGTTTTTTCCCAAGCATCCACTATCAGCGTGTTCAGAGAATATTTCGGCAGATTGGTTTTAATGAGGGCGAAACTTTGGTGTTAACCAGGCTGACCACTGCTGACTGTTGTGTTCCTCATGGATTCCCTACTAGCCCAAGGCTCGCAAACCTTGTCTTAATCAATGCAGATAAGCGATTAAGGGATTTATTCGGTCAACAAAAAATAAACCATACGTTTTATTCAGATGACATTACTATATCAGGCAACAAGAATTTAAGGCAGCTCCTTCAGCCTATAAGAACCATATTTAGGCAGGAGGGTTTTAGAATTCATCGGAAAGAAAGCAGTCCACAAAAGCCGTACTTTAAAAGGCAGAAAATCACGGGTCTGTTAGTGAATAATAAGAGGCTCAATTTACCTCGGGAGGATATCAGGTCGTTAGAGGCAATTATTCATAATTGCCTGGTTAAAGGACCTTCTAGCCAAATCGCAGAGTTTGAGGCTCATTTTGGTCCACCGAAGCGAGAACTAAGTACGGTTCAGAAATTCAAAGAAAGAGTATTGGGTAAATTAAATAATGTTAGGAGAGTCAACTGCGATCAGTATAAAAAATTGAAAAAAGATTTTGATAGAATTGATTGGAACTAACTCCAAAAATCTCTATCCAAACTCCTATACTGTATCGCCTCGGCCAGGTGTTCCGTTTTAATTTGCTCCGCCCCTTCCAAGTCCGCAATTGTTCGGCTCACCTTCAAAATCTTGTCATACGCCCGCGCGCTGAAATTAAGCTCTGTCATCGCCATCTTCAGCAAATCGTTTTCCTCTGTCCCTAAGGCGCAAAACTGGCGCACCTGTCTGTGACTCATCTGGGCGTTGCAGGCGATGCCCCCGCCGTTGGTCCCGCCAGGGGCGGGGTTGGCGGGGCAGGCGCCGTTTTTTCCGTCTTCGGCGGAGAATCTTTCAATCTGAACCGCCCTCGCCTTGCTGACCCTCTCTTTAATACGGGCGGAGCTCTCCGCAGGCAGGGTGTTGCTCAATTCCTGATAACGGACCGCCGGGACGTCCAGATGGATGTCGATTCTATCCAAGAGCGGCCCGGATATCTTGGAGCGGTATTTGGCAATCTGTGTGGTGTTGCAACGGCACGTGGATTTCAACTGCCCCAATGCCCCGCAGGGACAGGGGTTCATGGCTGCCACGAGCATGAATTTCGATGGGAACCGTATTGACTTTGTGGCCCGGCAGATGACGACAGAGTGATCCTCCAAAGGTTGACGCAGGGCCTCCAGACAATTGCGGTTGAATTCGGGCAATTCGTCCAGGAAAAGGACGCCGTTATGGCTTATGGTGACCTCCCCCGGGCGGGGAAGAGACCCGCCGCCGACGAGCGCGACGTCGGATGTGGTATGGTGAGGGGAGCGGAACGGTCTGTTGGTGACAATCCCCCGGTCAGGTTTTAACAGGCCCATCACCGAGTGAATCTGGGTTGTCTCGAGGGATTCCTCCAGCGTCATATCCGGCAGGATGGTGGGGAGGCGTTTGGCCAGCATGCTTTTGCCGCTTCCCGGCGGGCCGATCATCAGGGCGTTATGGCCGCCGGCGGCGGTAATCTCCAAGCCCCGTTTGACAGAAGTTTGTCCTTTCACATCGGCGAAATCGATGGGGGGATAAGCCGGCTGAAAAGAAATGGCGACGGACTCCGGCGAGAGGGGGGAAATCCCTTCCGGATTGCTTAAAAGGTGAATCACCTCTTTCAAGGTTTCAACCGGATAAATATGCGGATAACGGGAAAGGGCCGCCTCGCGGGCATTGGCCGAGGGCAGGATTAAGCCCTGAAAAGGACTTTGCCGCATGGCCAGGGCGACCGAGAGGGATCCGCTTATGGGCTGGATATGGCCGTCCAGGGACAGTTCGCCCAAGATGATAAACTCATCCAGATACGCGGGATTGATTTGTTCGGTGGCGGCCAGGATCCCTACGGCAATAGCCAGATCAAAACTGGGACCCTCTTTCTTTGTGTCCGCAGGGGATAAATTGATCGTGACCCGTTTGGGGCCCAATTTATAGCTGCTGTTTTTTATGGCGGCACGGACCCGTTCTTTGCTCTCTTTGACGGCATTATCCGGCAGGCCGACAATAACGGTGGAGGGCAGGCCCGTGCTCACATCGACTTCGATAGTAATAAAATAGGCATCTAGACCTTGGATGCCGCAGCTGTGAACCTTCGCAAGCATGGCCTGTGGAATACGTCCTTGTCTTTGGGGGAAATCGTTTGGATAGGGGGGATAGAATAGGGAAAAGACCTTGCTTTTTCAGCCTTCCCAATTATAATGTAACCTAACATAAAACGTTTTAAACGTCAATCTTTTTGAAGACGGCCGTTAAAAGGATTTCCAACGTCTACATCTATGAATCCCATTTTTAACAACAAGGTGCTTATTATCACGCTCGTCGTTTGGGCCCTTGTCCAGGGGATCAAGGTCCTTTTGGGCGTGATCCGCGAAAAGAGGTTTAATTTTAAATGGTTTATCGGCACCGGCGGCATGCCTTCCAGTCACGCCGCAGGCGCAACGGCCTTAGCCACCACGAGTGGTCTTTATGCCGGATTTGATTCGGCTGTTTTTGCCTTGGCCGTTGTGTTTGCGATGGTCACCATGTTTGATGCTCAAGGGGTGCGGCGCTCTGCTGGCCAGCAGGCCGCCATTCTCAATCAGATTATGGACGATGTGTATTGGAAGGGTAAGACCGAGGCCGGACGCCTAATGGAACTCATCGGCCATACCCCTTTACAGGTGATCATTGGCGCGATCTTGGGTCTAATTTTTTCCTACCTTTTTTATAAGGGATGGTAGGACGGGACAAGTCGTATATCAACGAGTAAAAAACAGAGAGAGCTGCGATGAATAAAAAGAATTTGGTCATTATAGGCGGGATTATCGTCATTGTCGTTATCTTGACATGGCTGGTTTGGCCGAAGAAAGAGGCTGTCCATGCCGTGGGTTCCGGAAGCGCCGAGGGCGTTAATAAGAAAACCGCCCAAGAGTTGTATGCGCAGGCCTCTTTGCTGCGTCAAAACGGCGAGATGCTCGAGGCCAAAAAGGTTTACCAAGAGATCCTCGCCGAATATGCGTCCTTTGAAAAGATAGAGGAGGTCAACAATACGCTTTCGGACATGAATATGAAGATTATATTTTCTAACACCCCAGTCCCGCAAGCGGTGGTTCACGAAGTGGGAAGCGGCGATACGCTGGGCAAACTGGCCAAGAAATACAATACCACCGTTGATTTGATCAGGCGCAGCAATAACCTTAAAGGGGACACAATCCATGTAGGGCAAAAATTGCGTGTCTGGCAGGGGAATTTCAACGTCTTTGTGGACAAATCCCAGAACGTCCTTATGCTGAAAGACGGCGACGAGGTTCTCAAAGTCTATAGGGTATCGACAGGGGAGAATAACAGCACCCCTGCGGGGAAGTTCAAGATTGCCTCCAAGCTTGTTGATCCCGTTTGGTTTAACCGTGGTGTGGTCGTCCCGCCGGACAGCCCTCAAAATGTTTTAGGAAGCCGTTGGCTGGGCTTCGATATGCCCGGCTATGGCATCCATGGGACCATAGAGCCGGAGACCATCGGCCAGCAGGTGACGGCCGGCTGTGTGCGCATGAACAACCGCGATGTGGAGGAGCTCTACAGCCTTCTTCCTCTCGGGACAGAGGTTGTTATCGTCGATTAGTTCTTAACCGTCGCCTCTTCGTCTTTGGCCAATCGTTAACTTTTGATTATCAATCCCAATATTATGAGTATTCTGGAATTCGAAAGACCCATCTGTGAGCTTGAATCGAAGATCAATGAGCTGCGCTCTTTCAGCTCGGATAAGAATATCGCCCTTGAGCCGGAGATTAAGAAGCTCACCGAGAAGCTGGAGAAAATGAAGCGGGAGATTTACAATAATCTCACCGCCTGGCAGAGGGTGCAGATTGCCCGCCATCCGGACAGACCTTACACGCTGGATTATATCCGCCTTATGACAACGGATTTTGTAGAATTGCACGGCGACCGCCAGTTCGCCGATGACCTGGCCCTCGTGGCCGGTTTTGTGCAGATTAACGGAACTAAAGCCATGATGATAGGGCATCAAAAGGGGCGGGACACGAAAGAGAATGTGATGCGCAATTTCGGCTGCGCTCATCCGGAAGGCTATCGCAAGGCCATGCGGCTGATGCAGCTGGCCGAGAAATTCAGGCTTCCTATCGTCATCCTTATTGATACCCCCGGGGCTTATCCGGGTGTGGGGGCCGAAGAAAGAGGGCAGGCCCAGGCCATTGCGGAAAATTTGAGGGACATGGTCCAATTAAAAACGCCGATTGTAGCCGCGATTATCGGCGAGGGAGGAAGCGGCGGGGCCTTAGGTGTCGGGGTCGCGGATCGTGTGTGTATTTTACAGCATGCCTATTATTCGGTGATCTCGCCGGAAGGGTGCGCCTCCATCCTGTGGCGCAATGCGGTTAAAGCCCCCCAGGCCGCCGAGGCCTTGAAGATTACGGCCGAGCATCTTTTGAAATTCGGTATTGTGGATGAGATTGTGCCCGAACCGCTGGGCGGGGCGCACCAGGATCCTCTCAAGATGGCCGCAACCTTGAAGACGGTTATCCTTAAATATATAAAAGAATTATCTATCCTTTCCCAGGAAGAGCTGCTGACACAGCGCTACAATAAATTCCGCAAAATTGGCGAATATGTGGAGGCGTAAAGCCCGCCGCCGGCACCAAAAGCAACGATGGGTCTGCAAGACATTAGAAATCTCTCTTTAGAAGAGTTGGTTCAGTATGTGAGGTCCGTCGACGAGAATCCCTACCGGGCGACCCAAGTTTTTGAATGGCTGTATAAAAGGGGCGCGGGTCGTTTTGAGGCGATGGAGAATCTGCCCTTAGGCCTGCGGGAGCGTTTAAAAAAGAATTGGGCGCTGTCGAATCCGGTGGTGGTGAGTCAGGCTGTCTCCCATGACGGGACAATAAAGTTTTTATTCGAGCTGAACGATAAGGAAAGAGTAGAAACGGTTCTTATCCCTGCCGCTTCCCGAAAGACCGTCTGCGTCTCCACCCAGGCGGGGTGCAAATTCGGCTGCCGTTTCTGCGCCAGCGGTATCGGCGGATGGCGGCGCGATCTCAGTTGCGCCGAGATCTTGGGCCAGATTCTTCATGTGAAGAATATCACTCCCGGCGGGCTTCTCTCGCATATCGTCTTTATGGGAACCGGCGAGCCGCTGGATAATTACGACAATCTCCTTAAGGTCATCCGCATCCTTAACGCCCCGCAGGGGCTTCATATCGCGGCCCGGCGCATCACGATTTCCACCTGCGGGTTAATCCCGAAAATTAAACAGTTGGCGCAGGAAGGCCTTCAACTGGAACTGGCGATTTCTCTGCACGGCTCAAACCAGGAGACAAGAACTGTTTTGATGCCCGTGAACAAAAAATATCCTCTGGATGATCTTGTGAGGGCTTGCAGGGATTACATCCGGGCGACAAAACGGCAGATTACGTTTGAATACATCTTGATTAAAGACCTCACGTGCACGCCGAGGGCCGCGGCGGAATTGGGGCAATTGTTAAAGGGCATGCTTTGTAAGGTCAATTTGATTCCTTATAACAAAGTGGAAGAATTCCTTTATGAGCCGCCTTCCCGCCGGGATATAATGACTTTTCAGGAACGGCTGAAGGCTTTGGGCGTTCATGCCACTGTCCGCATGCCGCGCGGCAGGGACGTGGCGGCTGCCTGCGGTCAGCTCAGACACTCCGCATCTTTTTAAATTGTTAAGATAAAAATATGCGTATTACGTTTGTTGCCTTCGGCTGGGAACAGTTAGGAATCAGCCTCCTTTCGGCCATCGCCAAAAGTCAGGGGCATGATGTTCGGCTTGCCTTTAGCGCCTCTTTGTTCCACGACCGGTACAATTTTCATAATCCCCGCCTGGCGGCTTATTTTGATGACCGTAAAGATGTGATTGCAACGATAGAAAGACAGCAGCCGGATGTCCTGGCCTTTTCTCCCCTGACGGCAACTTATCAGTGGATGCTGGGAATCGCGCAAGAAGTTAAAGAATTGTTGCCGGATGTTCAGGTCATATTTGGCGGGGTGCATACGTCAGCGGTCCCGGACAGCGTCTTGGCCCAATCTTGTGTGGATTATGTCTGTATCGGTGAAGGCGATAGGGCTTTCCAGATGATTTTAAAGGCCATTGAAGAGGGAGGGCCGGCGGGGCCTATTGTGAATACGCGCTATAAATTGCCTGATGGACGCATCGTGCAAGGCCCCCAAAGCGGATTTATCCAGGATTTGGATGCCTTGCCTATTTTTGATAAGCCTTTGTGGGAAGAACATATCCGTATCGGCGACTGGTATCTGACCATGGCTTCCCGCGGGTGCCCCTACCGCTGCACATTTTGTTTTAACAATTTTTTCGCGCGCCTACCGCAAGAAGAATCCGGTCGATATGTGCGCCATCGCAGCGTTTCGCATGTCCTAGGAGAGCTGTGTGCGGCGAAAAGACGGTATAAGCTGCGTTTCATCGAGTTTGAAGACGACGTTTTTACCGTTGATAAAAAATGGGTCAAAGAGTTTTTGTCTCGTTACAAGAAAGAGATAGGGGTTCCTTTCCAGTGTCTGACGCATCCGCAGTATATGGATGAAGAACTGGCCCGTTGGCTGTCTGAGGCCGGATGCCGCTATGTCCAGATGGGCATTCAATCCCTCGATGAAGAGTTTAAATATCGGGTCATCAAGCGGTATGAGCGGAACACGCAGATTGAAAGGGCCCTGGAGGCCATGAGGAAATATAACCTTCGCCCCAAGGTCGATCACATGTTCGGTTTGCCGGGAGAACCGCTGGAGGCCCAGGAGACGGCCAGAGAATTTTATGCACGGCACCCTCCTTACCGCATCCAGACATTCTGGACGAATTTCCTGCCCGGCACGGAAATGATTGGCCAGGCCCAGGGGATGGGACTTATTACGACGCAGGACATCCGGCAGTTAAATGCCGGTCTGGAAGGCGACTTTTACCGCAATAGCGGCCGCATTCAAGATTCACACCGTCGGAAAATTTATAAGGCTTATGAGGTGCTGTTTAAATTGATCCCTGTCCTGCCCGGCTTTATGCGCCGGCGGCTCCAGGCAAAACACATAGCATGGCTGCCGATTCCTTTATGTTCATGGATGGGTTTTATGGCTGATCTCTTGGCCGGACTTATGAAGGGAAATCCCGATCACCTTATTTATGCCAGACATTATCTGTATCATATCCTGCGTTTTCTAGTGAAGATAAAAATGGGGAAAGGGCTGCCGCCGGCCAGCCGTTGTTTGTCCGCCTGGTCTTATCCACCAGAGGCGGATGAATATGTTCCCCGGCGGGAGCCCCCTGTGAGACGCACGGGAAAAAGCGTTTTGGTATAGGGAAAAGTCTGTCAGGTTCTCTTGAGGGGTGACCTATGCGAATCACGTTTGTTGCGCTGGGGATGGAGCAGATGGGGGTTAGTCTCCTCTCGGCTATTGCCAAAAGGGAAGGGCACAAGGTCAGTCTGGCCTTCAGCCCCGCTCTTTTTAACGACCGGTCTCATTTAAATGTGCCATTCCTCGCCCCTTTTTTTGACGACCGCAGAGATGTTATGGAGGTGATAAGGAAGCAAATGCCCGATGTCCTGGTCTTTTCTCCCCTTACGGCGACGTATCAATGGATGCTGCGTGTGGCTGAAGAAGCAAAAAAAATCCTGCCGGCTGTCAAGGTGCTGTTCGGGGGCGTGCATACCTCGGCGGTGCCGGATCGGGTTCTGGAGCGTCCTTACATTGACTATATTTGTGTCGGCGAAGGAGATGTTGCCTTTGCGATGATCCTGCGGTCTATCGAGCGCGCCGAGGCAGGCGCACCCATTCCTAATACGAGATATAGGCGAAAGGACGGACGGATTATCGCCGGGCCTCAGACGGGATTCGTTCAGAATCTGGATGCCTTGCCGATTTTTGACAAGACATTATGGGAAGAGCATATCCCCCTGGGGGATTCTTATATCACCATGACGGCCCGCGGATGTCCCTATCGCTGCACCTTCTGCTTTAATAATTTTTTTGCCCAATTGCCGCAGGAAAGCGTGGGCAAATACGTCCGCCGGCGCAGTGTCGGGCACATGATGTATGAACTGCGTCTGGCGAAGCGGCGATACAAGCTGAACATGATTGAATTCTTTGATGATGTTTTTACGCTGGATAAGAAATGGTTAAAGGGATTTCTTGATTATTATAGAAACGAGATAGCTGTTCCTTTTCAATGTTTTACCCATGTCAATTATGTGGATGAGGATATCGGCCGGTGGCTTTCCGAGGCCGGATGTTTCTCGACTCAGATTGGCGTCCAAAGCCTGGACGATGAATATAAACGTAAACAGGTCCAGCGTCATGAAAGGGTTTGTGACATCGAGAGGACCATCAAGGTTATGAAGAAGTATAAGATCCGTGTTAAATTTGACCATATGTTTGCCTTGCCGGGGGAGAATATAGAGGCGCAGGAAACCGCCCGCAGATTTTATGCGGCCCTGCCGCCGGATAATATTCAAACTTACTGGACGAATTATTTTCCCGGCACAGAGCTTATTCAGCAGGGATTGGCGCAGGGGTTGATCACCGAAGAGGATGTCGCCAGGATCAATGAAGGGCTTGACTGCGATATTTATTCTCACAGCAACTGCAACGTGGATAGGGGGAAGATCAAGGCATATCATATCTATCAAATCATTTTTAAGCTGATTCCGCATGTCCCTCCAGCGATACGTCAGAGGCTTCATCCCCGGCTTTTTGCCTGGCTGCCGGCGCGTGTCTGCGCCTGGATAAGTCTCTTGGCTGATATTTTCATCGGGCTGATAAAATTTTCTCCGGATCACATTCTTTATGCACGGTATTACCTTTATCATATCCGGCGGTTTTTATTAAAAAGGCTGGGGATTCGCGCGCGCCCGGCTACGCGTGTGACGGATACACGGCCATGGGCCATTGACGTCCCGCAGGCGTCTCTTGTAAAAGAAGAGATCTGCGCCGCAGGTTCAATGTAAAATTCTATGGAAGACTCTATGAATAAAGATGTCAAAAGCTTGATAGGGAACCGCCTTTGGGGTCTCCCGTTGATATTCCTGCTTACCTTTCTGGCTTACAGCAATATCTTCCAGAACCAGTTTGTGATGGATGATTTTGATTTTATTGTGAACTGGCCGTTGATTCGGGACTGGCGTAACCTCCCAAGCTTTTTTTCCGGATATACCCCCCCGGCCGGACAGGAGGGCATTTATTCCCCCTTTAAGACTTTAATCCATGCCGTCAATTACCATCTCTTTGGACTGAATCCTTTGGGGTATCATGTCTTTTCTTTTCTGGTTCATTTTGCGGCCATTTATTATGTGTATAAACTCAGCTTTTTTTTCACGCAGGATAAAACCGTAACTTTCTTCAGCAGTCTGTTTTTTGCGCTTCATCCTGTCCACGCCGATGTTATTGCGAGCATGACTGGTAACGTCGATGTCGCGGGCATCATTTTTCTATTAATGGCTTTTTATTATTACGTAAAATCTACAGCAGCCATCCATAAAGACGGGAGGAGGTTTTATGTGTATGCCCTCTTGGCTTCTTTTGTCTCGGTTTTTACTCATGAGCTTTGTCTGTCCTTGCCAATACTCTTTCTCTGGTATGATTTTTGCTTTCGGGGTGGAGACGGGCAATACCGCAGGATATTCTCCAGGGTATGGCCGTTTTTCGCCATAGCCTTTTTTTATATCTTATGCAAATATTTGGTTCTCCAATCCATTACGCGGGGAAGTTATATATACGGCAGTTTTTATCTGACGATGCTTGTGATGATTAAGGCCTGGGCCAAGTATGTCCTTGTTTGTTTTGCGCCAACGGTCTTGACCCATAATCATGTGATTTCGCCGGGGGTCTTTTCTTTTGATCCGGAGGATTTTGATAAAGTTGCCGTATTATCCCAGTCATTTTTTGAACCGCAGGTTCTTTTGTCTTTAGGGCTGCTGGTAGGGATCTTTTATGTAGCCGCGATGGCCTGGAAACCCCGCCGCCTTGTGACATTCTGCGTCGGATGGTTTTTTGTTTCCCTTCTGTCGGCCTCCAACATTGTCCCCAGCGGTGTTTATTTCGGGGAGCGGTATTTATATCACGGGTTATGGGGGTTTTGCCTTTTGCTGGCGGTGTATTGCCGCAGCCTATTACGCCGACAGGGATCGGTTTTGAGAACATCTTTCCGCTGGATGGGTATAGTTCTTATAGGCGCCTTGATTGTTTTTTACGGCCTCCGGACATGGCTGAGAAATACAGATCTTCGCAATGAGATTGTCTTGTTTGAGAGGGCTGTTAAGGCCAACCCTTACAGCGCTTTGTTGCGCACGGACTTGGGACTTATTTATATCCGCAGCCAGATGCCTGAAAAGGCGGTTGCAAGCCTTGAGAAAGCCCTGGAGATCCGGCCGGATGATCCTGTTATCTATTTCTCCTTGGCCGAGGCCTATGTGCAGCTGCATAAAATCCAGGAATCTGCCGATGCCCTGGAATATGCTATTTTCTTGAAAGAGGAATATCCTGAGGCCCATTTTAATCTTGCCGGGGTTTACGCCTCGCAGGGTTTTCATGAGAAGGCGCAGCAGTCGCTGAAGAGTGCTCTTTATTACTATCGTCTGCAAGGGAAGGCGGTTGAGGCCCAAGAGGCAGAGGCGGCTTTTAAAAATTATTTTGGCTTTTGAATTTTTGGGCAGGACATGGACCTATCCGTTGTTATCCCCCTTTATAACGCCCGCTGTATTGTAGAAAATTCCGTGCGCCGGCTCACAAGTGTTTTGGATGACCGGCACCTTGATTATGAGATTCTTCTGCGGGATGACGGCAGTGCTGATGGAACAAAGGAACTCTTGGATGGAGTCTCGAGGACATTCCCTGCCGTTCGATGGTCGCATAATCCCGTCAATAGCGGCCTGGGAGCGACGTTAAGGGCGTTATGGCAGGAGGCCAAGGGAGAGTATATTATTTACTGTGACTGTGACCTCCCTTTTTCGGAGAAAATAATCCCCATTCTTTGGGAGGAGATTCAAGATTCGGATATTGTCGTTGCCTCAAGATATAAAGGGGGTATGCAAAGTTATATTAGACCTTTGCGCCGCCTCACCAGCCGGATTTATTATATTTTTTGTAAGGGGCTGTTTCATACAACGGTTTCAGATCTCGGATCCGGTTCCGTTGCCGTTAGGAAGGACGCTTTACGAAAACTCGAGTTAAAAGCCAAGGGGTTTGATATTCATATCGAGTTTTACGTAAAGGCGCAAAGGGCCGGTCTTTTCATCAAAGAGATTGCCGCCGAGGCTGTCGAAGAAAGGGGAGGCAGCTTTTGTCTGTGGAAGCACGGGCTGCGTGTTGTCTGGCAAACCCTCCGGCTGCGGTGGGAGCTATGAAATTTTTTACGGGGAGGGGGGGTGCGTATCTGCAGGGACGAGGGATTTTTGCTGCATCTTCTCTGCGAGGGCCTTCATCTTGGGATTGTTTAAGAGCTTCTGGAAATTTTCATTACCTTCTATCTGCTGCACGTCATGATTTAAGAGGGCATTGAAGAGATTGGGATCTGATAAGATATCCGTGACTTCTTTATCCTCTGCGAGATTCTGGATTTCGATCATGAGATCCGGATCCGCCATGAGGTTATTTTGCATTTGGACGAGCTGTTCTTTCGTGCCGGAATCCCCCGGAGAGGGAAGGGGATTCTGCGCGCTGACACTGAAGATGTCCGCTTGACGGATATGGACCTTACCCAGGGCCTCTGTCTCAATCGTATAAACGCCGTCGACGAGCTGCAGGACTTTCCCTTGGAGAGTGGAACCATCCTTAAGGGCGATGACTTGGGTCGGCTGGGCATGTGCAAAAGACGCACTGGTTAAAAGGACAATGAGGAGGATGCCTTGGAGTGGGCTGCGAAGGAGTTTCATAGGGATGCCTTTCGATAGATTTTTATGGTTATGGGAGGTGCCCCGGATGAGTCAAGATATATGGTGCTGGAGGAGGGAGTTGAACCCTCACGAGGTTGCCCTCACCGGTTTTTGAGACCGGCGTGTATGCCATTCCACCACTCCAGCGTTAGAATTAATCGTGTCACGTGTGAAAGATCTGTTTCACGCCGCTTTTTTTCAAATAAAAAATGACAAGGCTGTGATACGCAATGGAGCTTATGTTCTTGAGCGGACCGGGGATTGTCGTCTCCAGGGCGCCGTTGAGGTGCACGATCTCCATAAAGATAAGAAATTTACTCAAAAGAATGACTGAAGAAAAATAAAGAAGAAGCTGATAAGCGGGTTTTTTAAGATTAAGGATGCCGAAGCCGATAAGGATAGACATGATACCGCTTACAAGTACAAAGGCCAGCACGTTGGGAGATTTGGCATTTAAGGATAATGCCAAAGTCGTAAGGTTGAATAAAACGGTGACGCTTCCGATGAGGATTTCAAGTGCCCCGATAATGAGGACAAGCCGGTAATGCTGCATGCGTAAATACGGTTTGAGGTGATTAGAAAAATTGGTGGAGCTGAGGGGGATTGAACCCCTGACCTTCCGCCTGAGGCGGACGCTCTCTTAAATATATGGTGGAGCTGACGAGGATCGAACTCGTGACCTCTTGCATGCCATGCAAGCGCTCTCCCAGCTGAGCTACAGCCCCGTTCTCTTAATGTTTGACCTTAGCCAAGTGCGACCCTGGCCTGATTTTAAAGCGCGTTCCCGTTGGACGGCTTTGATACGGCTTTCCAGTGTTTCAGTATAGATGATATGAAAAGGACCTCGATTACGCAGAGATTTTGTTCTTCCCAGTTTATGATCTTTTAATCGGCTGGCAAGATTTTTAGTTTGACCGATATAAATCCGGTCATAGCGGTCTTCTAGAACATAAACGGTGTGTGACATGATGAGTTGAACCCCTGACCTTCCGCCTGAGGCGGACGCTCTCCCAGCTGAGCTACAGCCCCCCTTTAGTCTTTTAAATGCCCACCACTATAACATTCCCATTTTCCCTTGTCAATATGCGCACTTTTCGTCATCTGTTTTATGTCAACTAAGAGAGGAATAGGGGTTGACAATCAAGAAGAGCCGGGATAATATTAAAATGTATCGTGGATGTATCATAACCATCCGGCGGCAAATCGTCTTTAAGTGCATCTTCATTCGTCATAAATTGGGACAGATCTCACAATGCTAAGGCGGCTGTCATGGACTGAACGTTGGGCCTCTCGTCTGGTATTTTTCTTGTCCTCGGTTATCGCTGTCAGCCTGGCCGTATCCACGTATCACATTGATTTCTTTCCCACCGATTCATGCTTTTTTTATCTGCCTGCCGCGCGAAAATTTCTGCAAAATTTTATTGTGGCGGATATGTATTATGTCCGTGACGGCTACTTGCTTTTTATTCATGGAAAAGAGGCCTTAGTCATGGGCATTGCCTTGTTACAAAAGCTATTGGGAGATTCCACCAGTCTTTTCCCCAATATTCTGCTTTTGATTATTTCTATTTTCATTTCCACAAATATATTATTTTCGGTATTCCGCCGGTATTTTGGCGAAATTCCAGCATTGGCAGGGACGTTTATTTTGATGATGTCGTATTGGCCTTATCAGTATATTTTGATGGGGGCCCATCCGCCTTTTGTCCTGATGAATTTTCTCTGCGCAGTCTTCTTTATCCAGAGAATGGAAAAACCATGGTTCAGTTGTTTGGCAGGATTTTTCTTAGGATTAATGCTTTTTTCTTCCCCCACAGCCGCATTGTGCGTCCCTTATGTTTTAGGATTTTGGGCGCATCATCTTTATGCCCTGAAACCCAAAAGAAGCATTTTTTTAAGTATATTATGGATTCTAGCCGGTATGGGGACGGTCATGGCCTACATAACATTACCCGACCCCGTTCATTACACTCGAATGTTTATGGGATATTTGAAGTCCGCTCGTTCCGGGAGCGATTTTTCCTATACGGATTTTTCTGGGTTTCTACAGCTTCCAGCCGATTTTAGAGGAGCGGGGTGGCCGTGGATTTGGCGGTATTTTGCCTTGAGCCAGCCCATTCTTCTGTTTATCTATATTATGGCCTGCACAGTCGTATGGACGCACCAGCGCAATAAGGGAATTGCCTTAGGGTTAATCGTTTTGAGTTTTTCCGCGCCGATTGCGGTAGAAATTGTCCGCGCGGCTCAGTTTGGACGCAATTATTTTCCGTTTATCTTTGGTGAGGCGTTTATGGTAGCACTCGCCGGGCATTTTGTTTATCGGGAAAAAGAACGGTTATCACGAAGGAAGGTGAATGCCTTGCGCCTGGGAGTGGCCGCGATGGCGGCAGCCTATATCGTATTTAATGGTTGGATATTTTTTGCCGATGTGTGGCCTTCGAGAATGGCATCCAATAAGGTTTATCAATGGCTGCACCGGCGCGGTATTCATGAGGTGTATTTATACGAAGCATTCCCGCGGAGCCGTTACGCCGTGATGTTTATAAATAACCCCAAGTATAGAGAACCCATTTTTCTAAAACCGATCAAAACTATTCGGGATGCCAAGGAAGGGTACATCCTAATTCCGCCCTTAACCGGAAAACATATTTGGATGGATTGTTGTGACCGTGATTTTTCTCGAGATCCCTATTTGAATGAATTGAGAAACGAGGGGATAATAAAAACTTACATTCTTGCTTCTTTCCCAAGTTTAGCTTCGAGCCGCATCTGGCCGCAAGAGGCCGAAATTTGTACTTATCGAGATTTGGTGCGAAAAGATATAACCGCTGAAGATCGCTCTTGGGGTCGTATTTTTATCCTGGATGCCGGCAAACTGCAGAGAGAATTCTTTGCCTCCCGACAACATTTCCCATAGAGCGGGGAACGCTGTCTTATGTCAACCAAGAGAGGAATAGGAGTTGACAATCAAGAAGAGCCGGGATAATATTGAGCCATGTCTAACATATATCTGGATTATGCCTCCACCACCCCTGTCGATCCTCTCGTTCTTGAGGCGATGCGGCCTTACTTTTGCGAGCAGTTCGGCAATGCCTCGAGTTCCCATGCCTTCGGCCGAGAGGCCCGCAAGGCCTTAGAAGAGGCGCGGGAGACCGTGGCCCGCTTTATCGGCGCTCAACCTGAGGAGATGATCTTTAACTCAGGGGGGACGGAGGGGAACAATCATGCTGTTTTCGGCGTTGCCCGGAGTTTATGTGATAGGGGAAAGCATATTGTTATTTCCTCTTTGGAGCACCACTCTGTTGAAGAACCTGCAGCTTATTTAGAGAGGGAGGGCTGCCGGGTCACCTCTCTGGGAGTTTCCGCTGAGGGTCTGGTGGACCCCCAAGAGGTGAAAGATTCCATCACCGATCAAACGGTTTTGGTTGCGGTGATGCACGCCAACAATGAAATCGGAACTATCCAACCCCTCGAAGAGATTGGAAAGATTGCCAGAGAGAAGAATATCCCTTTTCTGGTGGATGCGGTGCAGACCGTCGGCCATATCCCCGTCAAGGCGGATGCCCTTGGCGCAGATTTGCTTTCTTTGTCTTCGCATAAATTGTACGGCCCTAAAGGGGTAGGGGCTCTTTACGTCCGTAAAGGGGTTAAACTGCCGTCTTTTTTACTTGGAGGCGATCAGGAACGGGGCCGGCGCGCCTCGACGGAAAATATCGCCGGCGTTGTGGGGTTGGCCAAGGCGGTGGCACTTTGCGATCAGAATATAGCCTCTGAAATAAAGACCCAATCCCGCATGAGGGACAAGCTTTTAGATGAAATTCCCAAGCGGATTGACGGGGTCAAAATCAACGGTTCCCACACCCAGCGGCTTCCCAATAACGCTCATTTTTCATTTGCCAAAGTTGACGGCGAATCGCTTCTCATGAGCCTGGATATGGCGGGGATCGCCGCTTCCATGGGATCGGCCTGCGCCTCGGGGGCTATGGAGCCTTCCAGGGTGCTGAGGGCAATCGGCTTATCTGACGACTGGGCCTACGGGGCATTGCGGATCACTATGGGGCGCTGGACCACAGAAGAACAGGTGGACTATTTACTCGAACAACTCCCCTTTATGATTAAAAGTTTAAGGATTTGATGCATGCTGCAGGATAAAGTTATTCTTTCTCTTAAAGAGCGTCAGAATCAAGGTTATCTCTCGGGGGAGGAGATCAGCCGTTGTCTTAAAGTGAGCCGTGCCGGCATTTGGAAGTATATCCAGGAATTACGCAGAGAAGGCTACGACATCGTTGCGGTGCCTCATTTGGGTTACCGTTTGGTTTCCTCGCCGGACAAGCTTCTTCCCGGCGAGATTCGATACGGCCTGGGGACCCGTTATTTAGGCAGGGAAATTATTTATGAAGACACGGTGGACTCAACGATGGAGGTGGCTTTCCGTCTGGGGATGAAAGGGGCTAGGGAGGGAACGCTTGTCTGTGCCGAGGGGCAGAGCAAGGGAAAGGGCCGTCTGGGCCGCCGCTGGCACTCCCCTAAAGGCAAGGGCATTTACATATCTATCCTTTTAAGGCCGCCTCTTTCTCCGGCGAATGTGGCGCAGTTAACCCTGCTGGCGGCGGTTGCGGTCTGTGAGGCTGTTCGGAAAGTCGGCTGTCTTTGTGCCGGCATCAAATGGCCGAATGATATTTTGGTTAATAACCGCAAAGTCGCCGGGATTTTGACGGAGTTGAGCGCTGAGATGGATCGTGTGCGTTTTGTGGTCGTGGGGATAGGGGTTAATGTCAATACGCCGTTGAGTGCCTTGCCGCCCACCGCCACTTCATTAAAAGAGGAGACCGGCCGAAAGGTCTCCCGTGTGCAGCTTCTTCAGGAGATTCTGCGTTTTTTGGAGTTGTGGTATGAAACTCTTAAAGGAGAGGGTTTTGCCCCCGTTGTTCAGCGATGGAAGGAGCTTTCCTTAACGCTGGGGAGGCGTGTCCGTGTGAGCGACCCCAGCGGCCAGATAGAAGGGGAGGCTGTTGATCTCGACGAGGTGGGGGGATTGCTGATTAGGGATGATAGGGGGATGGTCGCAAGGAAAACGGCTGGGGATGTAATTCATTTAAGATAATTGTTATATTTTACTGATACTTATAGCATCTATGGTAGAACAAACCCTTAAGACTGCTTTGACGGATTGGGAGAGAGACGGCCTGGAGAGAGCCTTGCGTCCCCAGTCCGGGCCGCAGGGCCGTATTATTACCGTGGAAGGAAGAAGGGTCCTCAATTTTTGCTCCAATGATTATCTGGGGCTTGCGGATGATCGGCGTCTTAAAGAGGCGGCGGCGGCATGCCTTAAAGAAGAAGGCGTGGGTGCCGGGGCCTCCCGGCTTGTCTGCGGGAACATGGCCTCTCATCACAGACTGGAGGAGGCGCTGGCCCGTTTTAAGGGAACAGAGAGCTGTCTTTTGTTCAGCACAGGGTACATGGCCAACACGGGCATCATCTCCGCCATTTTCGGCCGCGGGGATATTATTTTTTCTGACCGGCTCAACCACGCCTCGATTGTCGACGGGATTCTTTTAAGCCGGGCGGAATTCACGCGTTATCCTCACAAGGATATGGCCGCTCTTGAGGAGTTATTAAAGTCAGCCTCCGGCTTTAAGAAACGCGGCATTATCACGGATGGTATTTTCAGCATGGACGGCGACCTTGCGCCTCTTCAGGAAATCGTCGCCTTGGCTCAAAAATACGAGTGCCTTGTTATGATTGATGAAGCGCATGCCTTGGGCGTGATGGGAGAAGACGGCAAGGGATTGGCGGAACATTTCGGCGTGGAAGACAAGATTGATATCCAGATGGGGACGCTTTCCAAGGCCGCCGGGTGTTTTGGCGCCTACTGCTGCGGCTCCAAGATCCTGATCTCTTATCTGGTGAATAAGGCCAGAAGTTTTATTTATACGACAGGGATGCCGCCTTCTATTGCCGCGGCGGCGCAGAAAGCTGTTGAGATCATTAGCAAGGATTCACAGCCTTTAAGGCAGCGGCTGTGGCAGAATGCTCATCTTATGCGGGAGGGGTTGAAACAGAGGGGGTTTGATACAATGGATTCACAGACGCCGATTATCCCCATCCTTGTTAAGGATTCGGCGCTGGCATCTGCGTTTTCCAGGCGCTTGTATGAAGAAGGCATATGGGTCAGCGCCATCCGTCCGCCGACGGTACCGCAGAAGACGGCCCGGCTGCGCCTCACGGTAACGGCCGCGCATACGAGGGAAGACCTGGACTATGTTTTGGAAAAATTCAAAGTTATTGGGAAAGAATTAAACTATGCCTCATATAAAAGTCTACAGCGGGATTAACTGGCATTACGATATCGAGGGCAGGGGTGAACACCTTTTATTCCTCCATGGGTGGGGGGTGGATAAACGGATTTGGCGCCAGCAGTCCAAGTTTTTTTCGCAGTATTACCGGGTGATGACCATTGACCTCCCCGGCCACGGCAAAAGCACCTGGCAGAAACTCTCCCTCGAGTTGATGGTGAAAGATTTGAAGGCTATCCTGGAGACTCTGCAATTTAAAGCGGTCAGCATCGTCGGCAGTTCCTTAGGCGGGCTGGTGGCCTTAAAGCTTTACGAGATTTTTCCCGAGGGGATTAAGCGTCTTATTTTTGTCGGGGCTATGCCGAAATTCTCCAAATCCCCGGATTATCCGCATGGCCTTGATGTCGAACGGATGCGCAAGCTGGGCGGCCAGTTGGAAAGCGATTATCCCTCCATCGTCAACGTTTTTTTCCGATCGCTTTTTACCAAAGAAGAGCGCCAGAGCCGGCGGTTCAAGTGGCTGCAGAAGTTTCGCAAGTTCGCCGAGGTTCCGATGAAGCACGCCCTCGTCGAATATCTGGATATTTTAGAGCAGGAGGATTTGCGCGAGGTCCTTAAAAATGTCCGTGTCCCCATCCAATTTATTAACGGCAGGGATGATGAGATTTGCACCCCGCAGACGGTGGCCTTTTTAAAAAACATCCGGCCCGACTCACGTTTTGATTTTTTCGAAGAGTGCGGCCATTTTCCTTTTTTAAGCAAACCCTACGAGTTTAACCAGGTCGTTGAGGAATTTCTTAAAGGCTCGACGTTATAACCATGATTTTGAGATTAATCGACGAGAAAATCCGCCGGGCGTTTTCGGACGCGGCCATGCAGTATGATATTCTCGCCGGTCTTCATCAAGAGATCGGCCGGGAGCTTCTGGCCAAAGCCGCCGGCGGCCCGCTTAAGGCGGCAGGGACAGAATCCGTTGATGCTGTTCTCGACGTTGGGATGGGAACAGGGTGGCTCACCGGCCGGCTGAAAAACTATTTTCCCGACGCGCGGGTGGTGGGGCTTGATGCCGCCGACGGCATGATTGAGGCGGCCAGATGCCGGCAGGAGGAGTTCCACATTGTCCAGGCCGACGCGGGCCGTCTACCTTTTCACGGCGGCAGATTTGATCTTGTTATCTCCAATCTGGCGTATCAGTGGATGAGTGATTTGTTTCTGGCCTTTGGGGAATGTCACCGTGTCCTTAGAGATGACGGGAAATTGTGCATGACCATGTTCGGCTACCATACTTTTCGGGAATTGTTTGATGCGCTGGCGAAAACGCGCGAGGACGGCAGCGGCCTAGCCATCGTCCGGCCCGCCCTGGGCGAGGCCAGCCTGCGGCGGCTCGCCGGCAAGGAAGAGATTGCCGCGGCGCTGAATAAAGCGGGATTCCGGGATGCGCGCGTTGAAGAGGAGACTGTTCGCACGCATTTCCCGGACATGCTGGCCCTCGTCAAATGGATTAAAGATATCGGCGCCAACGCGCTCATGAACAACATGTTCATCGGCCGGGACTGGCTGGCCAAGGCCAGCGCCTATTATAGCCGGACTTTCCCTGACCGCTGGGGCGTTTGCGCGACGTTTGAGGTGATTTGGGTGCAAGCACGCAAATGACCAAGTCTATCTTTATCACCGGCACCGACACCGGCGTCGGCAAGACAATCGCCACCCTTGTTTTGGGAACTCTTCTGCAAAAAGAGGGCTACGACGTCGGCGTGATGAAGCCGGTGCAGTGCGGCGGGAACGACGCGGATTTTTTAAGAAAATCCCTGCGCCTGCGCGATGATCCTGCCGAGATTAATCCTTTCTTTGCCCGCGAACCGCTTTCCCCGCATCTGGCCTTTCAAAGAGAAAAACGTAGAATTGACGTCCAGAAAATCCGCACAGCCTACGAATGTCTGCGGCAGAGACACGATATCCTGCTGGTGGAAGGCGCCGGCGGGCTGATGGTTCCTTTGTGCGGGGATTATTTTGTCGCGGATATGGTCAGGGAGTTGGGGCTGGAGATTGTTATCGTCGCGCGGCTAGGGCTGGGGACGATCAATCACTCGCTTTTGACCATTCAACAGGCACGCGCCTGCGGTATCACGGTGCGTGGCGTGTTATTTAGTGAAGCCTCTCCCCGCAAACGGGGAATCCCTGAGAGAACCAATCCGCGGGAAATCGCGAAGTTGTCCGGTGTGCCGGTTTTAGGGACGATTCCGCATTTGAAAAGTGTGCGGCGGCAGGAAATTCTACGTCGCTGCCGGGGCGCGGTCAATCTCAATCAAGTCATCCGGCCTTCCGGCGAAGTGGCGGCTTCACGGCGCAGACAATTGCTCGCGTGGGATAAAAGGTATGTCTGGCACCCCTTTACCCAGATGAAGGACTGGCTAACGGATGAGCCGCTGGTGATTGACCGGGCGAGGGGAAGTTATCTCATTGACACCGCAGGCCGCCGGTATCTCGACGGCGTATCAAGTCTTTGGGTCAATGTCCACGGCCACGGCCACAGGATCGTGAATGCCCGTATCCGCGAACAACTCAATAAGCTGGAGCATTCGACGCTTCTGGGATTATCCAATACACCGTCCGTTGAATTGGCGCAGAAGTTAACCGCCATTGCGCCCAAAGGCTTGGCCAAAGTTTTTTATTCCGACAATGGTTCGACCGCGGTCGAGGCGGCCATCAAGATCGCTTACCAATATTGGCAGAATACCGGACGCAAACAGAAAAAATATATCGCGCATCTGGCCAATTCGTATCACGGCGATACGCTGGGCAGTGTGAGTGTCGGCGGCATTGATCTGCTTCACAAGGTTTACCGTCATTTGACCTTTCCAACGATTGCGGTGGATTTCCCGGATTGTTACCGCGCGCCGAAGGGAAAAAGGTATCCGGACTATGCCTTTGAGTGTTTGGACCGGTTTGAAGCGAAGCTTAAAAAGCGCCACGGGCAGATCGCGGCTTTTGTCGTCGAACCCATTGTCCAGGGCGCGGCGGGGATGATTATGTGGCCGAAGGGCATCTTGAAACGTATGGCTGGGCTTTGCCGAAAATACGATGTCATCTTTATCGCCGATGAAGTGGCCACGGGATTCGGGCGCACGGGCATGATGTTCGCCTGCGAGCAGGAAGGGGTCGCGCCGGATATCTTGTGCCTGGCCAAAGGCATCACCGCCGGGTATCTGCCGCTGGCCGCGACACTGACTACCCGGAAAATTTTTGACGGATTTGTGGCCGATTACAAAGAGCAAAAAACATTCTTTCACGGGCACACGTACACGGGGAATCCTTTAGCCTGCGCGGCGGCCATGGCAAACCTGGAAGTCTTTGAGCGGGAAAAGACGCTGGCGAAGCTTGCCCCCAAAATAAAATTCTTGAACCGCAAGCTTGAAATGTTTTATAATCTTCTTCACGTCGGCGACGTCCGCCAGCGGGGATTTATGGCCGGCATCGAATTGGTGCGTGACCGAAAGACGCAAGAGCCGTACCCCTGGCAGGAAAAGATCGGCGTGCGCGTTTGCGAAGAGGTCCGCAGGCATGGTGTTATTTTAAGGCCGTTGGGCAACGTGATTGTCCTCATGCCGCCGTTATCGATGTCGGTTGAAGAATTGGGACGGTTGCTGGACGTTACGTATCGGGCGATTGAGAAGGTGGCAGGAACTCTTTGAAAGGATTATATAAAGGATTATATAGCATCAGTCTTGACGTTATAACGTTATGATGCTATACTTGAGGCAAAAGGAGGAAGAAAATATGATTAAACCTGCCAAGCGTTCTACGGTTTACCTCGATCCCGACTTGCACCGGGTTCTTAAGTTAAAAGCAGTCGAGACCTCACGTTCGGTTTCCGACCTAGTCAATCAAGCCGTCCGTCATGAGATGGTGCAGGACCAGGCGGATCTGCAGGCTTTCGCGGACCGCCGCAACGAGCCGACGATCTCCTACGAGCAACTTCTGAAAGAATTGAAAAAAGATGGGAAAATATAAGGTTGAGATCAAGAGGTCTGCCGCCAAAGAAATTAAAGCGTTCCCCGCACCTGTTGTCAGGAAGATCTTAGCCCAGATCGCGTCTTTGTCGGAAGATCCGCGTCCGCCGCAGGGCCTGAAGCTCTCGGGAGAAGAAAAATATCGTATTCGTTGCGGCGATTATCGTGTTCTGTACGCCATCGAAGACAAGGTGTTGACAGTTTACGTTGTCAAGGTCGCCCACCGGCGCGAGGTGTACCGCTGAATTCCGCCGGCGGGCAAGAATTGTAGTGTAAATTGGAGCCAGACTCACTGGGTTAGCATGGGCAAAACACATTTTCAGAAATTAGTCAAAAGTATCAGGGAGATGAAGCAGATCCCAAAAGGCAAACGGAAGAATAGCATACGAAAGATAAAACTAACCAAAGAAGAAATGGCCATCGAGCAAAGCTTGGAAGAATACGTCCCCGTCCGTGGGCGTAAGCTTGAGGAAATTGTCGCGGCTATCGAGCGCAAGAGGAAAGAGATTCAGAGAAAGCGGATAAACCATCCCGGTGATTAAACCTTTTGCGACATAATCCCTTGTCGTTGTTGATGCCGACCTCTCGTTCGCTGGAACGCTCACTCGAGATCGGTATCAACCGGTGACCGTTAGCTCGCGGTCGGCCAATTCAACCGGCGCCGGTTGAATTGTAGTGTAAAATTGTGCGCCGCCGCAAGAATTGTAGTGTAAAAATTGGGGTTACGTTACACGACCGAAGGCCGTTGGCTTCCGGCGGGAGGAGTCCCTTTAGGGACGTCCCCAGAATGGAACCTTGTAGAACCTAGAACCTTGGAGGCGTTACTGGTGGTACCGGGCTGGGTTTGATTTAGCGTGGCACTGGCAGTAACGCCTCCATAAAACGAAAGC
>Ga0155416_160_pt2 | contig 28307 bp, 26 predicted proteins | sample RifCSPhighO2_02_FD_106384 | JGI IMG/M metagenome (GOLD analysis project Ga0155416, IMG submission 106384) | Omnitrophica WOR_2 bacterium RIFCSPHIGHO2_02_FULL_50_17 | reverse complement strand
TCTGGCCGCAGGTTGGGCCGGGGCGCAGGAGTTTTCGGCGGACATGGTCAGCCGTACGGGAAAAGAGATTGTCAACGCAAAGATCTATGCGGCGAAGGACAAAGTTCGCATGGAGATGCCGGAGAGCGTGATGATCATCCGCCGGGACAAGAACCTTACCTGGATGCTCATGCCCGTGGACAAGATGTATATGGAACAGCTCGTAAATATGTCGTCGGCGCCCAAGGTGGCCAAGGAGTTTGAAGGCGAGACCGAGCGCGTGGCGATGGGGGCCGAACCGGTTGACGGCGCCTCCGCGGATAAGTTCAAGGTCACCTACACGGAAAAAGGCAAGAGCGTTTCCGTCTACCAGTGGCTGCGGGCGGGGCAGATCCCGGTCAAGGTCGAGGCCGTGGACGGCTCCTGGGGCATGGAATACAAAAATCTGAAAACGGGGCCGCAGCCCGCGAACCTTTTTGAACCGCCGGCCGACTATGAAAAATTCGCCATGCCCGGCCTGGGCGATATGATGAAGGACTTCGGTGGGCTCTGAAAAAAGTTGATAACTCCGACGTTTCGCCTGCGCGGAAGTCGGGATTGATAGGTGATAGGTTGCGGTGACGACCTGCCAGTGATTTTTATACCGACTTGAATTCCGCGATGAGGGCTTGAACGGATTCTTTGGCGTCGCCGAAAAGCATGCGGGTGTTGTCAAAATAGAATAATTCGTTTTCAATGCCGGCGAAGCCTGCACGCATGGAGCGCTTGAGGACAAACACCGTTTTGGCCTTGTCGACGTTGATGATGGGCATGCCGTAAATGGGGCTGGATTTGTCGTGGCGGGCGGCCGGGTTAACCACGTCATTGGCGCCGATCACAACGGCCACGTCGATCGTGTCGATCACGGGGTTGATGGCGTCCATTTCAAAAAGCTGATCGTAAGGGACATCGGCCTCGGCCAAGAGGACGTTCATGTGTCCGGGCATGCGGCCGGCCACGGGGTGGATGGCGTAACGCACCTCGGCGCCGTTATTTTCCAGGATCTTCCCCAATTCGCGCACCGCGTGCTGGGCCTGCGCGACCGCCATCCCGTAACCGGGGACAAAGACCACCGAGCGCGCCGCCTCGAGGACATAATAGGCGTCCTTGGCGCTGATGGGTTTCGCTTCGCCTTTGACGTCGGTTTTTTCTTTTTTGACCACGCTGCCGAACCCGCTGAAAAGGACGTTGGCGAGCGACCGGTTCATCGCCTTGCACATGATCTTGGTGAGGATGATGCCGCTGGCGCCCACCAGTGATCCGGCCACAATGAGCAAGCTGTTGATAATCACAAATCCCGTCGCCGCCCCGGCCATGCCTGAGTAGCTGTTTAATAGGGAAATCACGACCGGCATATCCGCCCCGCCGATAGGGATAACGACAAGAACGCCTAAGATGAGGGACAAAACCATGATGACGGCAAATAAAGGATAATTATCCACCGGATGGGCGCAAAAGACGATCCCGCCGACAACAAGCGCCCCCAGAAGAAGCGAGTTGACAATCTTTTGTCCGGCAAAAAGGATCGGTTTGCCGGTGACGAATTTTTCCTCCAGCTTGGCCCAGGCGACGAAACTTCCCGTGAAGGTCACCCCGCCGATTAAAATCGCCAGATACGTGCTGATGGTCGTCAGCAAAGAGGCGCCGGGCTGGTAATGATAGGCGGACCAGCCGACGATAAAACTCGCCAACCCCCCGGAACCATTCAGTAAACCAACCATCTGCGGCATTGAGGTCATGACCACTTTGACCGCCGCCAATATGCCGATCGCCGTTCCCACGGCCAGCCCAAAGACGATCCACTGCCATTCCATCAAGCCGCTCGTTAAAAGGGTGGCGACGATGGCAATCAGCATCCCGACGGCGGAGAGCTGGTTGGCCTTGCGCGCCGAGACAACCGAGCTCATGCGTTTGAGTCCAATGATAAACAGGACGGAAGAAATGATGTAGCAAATTGTGATAAAGATCGTCAGGCTCACTTTTTGCCCTCGGTTGGTTTGGTTTTGAACATGCGCAGCATCCGGTCGGTGACCAGATACCCGCCGACGACGTTGATGGTGGCAAAGATAACGGCCAATATGCCTAAAACCGTGCATAAGGTACTGCCGGGGGTTAGGCCGACGGCCAGAAGCGCGCCGACGATCGTGATCCCCGAAATGGCGTTGGACCCCGACATCAGAGGCGTGTGCAAAATCGAGGGGACTTTGGAAATCAGTTCGACGCCCAGAAATATCGCGATGACGAAAAGGAATATAAGGTTGATGAGAGAAATAGGATCAAGATGCGTTTCCATAATCCACTCCTATTTTTTAAATCCTAAGTTTGGCGGATTTTTCCCTAAAATTCCCCTCCCTCGACGGGAGGGGTGAGGGGAGGGTGAAGATTTAAATTGTCACCCCCACCCAGCCTCCCCCATTAAGGGGGGAGGAATCGATCCCAGAAGATGCCAAACTTAAAAATTTTTCAGGCGTCCGTTAACAATTTGCCCCTGATGCGTGATCAGACAGCCTTTGATGATTTCATGGACAGCATCGAGCACAAATGCTTTTTGTTCCGTATTCCAGAAAGATTCAATCAGATTCATCAGGTTATTGGAGTACATCTGGCTGGCGTGGACGGCCACGTGGCCGGGGAGGTTTCCCAGGCCGATAACGCGCACGCCGCTTATCTCGACTTCTTTGTCCAGTTGCGAGCCTTCCACGTTGCCGCCGGTTTCAACGGCCATATCAACGACGACACTGCCCGGCTGCATCTGGGTAACCATATCTTCAGTGACAATGACCGGCGCCTTGCGGCCGAAGACCTGGGCGGTTGTAATAACAATATCCGAATAGGCGCAGACTTTTGCCATGCCTTCGCGCTGTTTCTGGAGCTGTTCGGGGGTCAAGGCCTTGGCGTAGCCGTCTTTGGTCTGGCCGGTTTCCCCTAAATCAATTTTGACGAATTTCGCGCCCAGCGAGTGGACCTGCTCTTCCACAACGGGGCGCGTGTCAAAGGCCTCCACGCGCGCGCCCAGACGTCTGGCCGTCGCGATCGCCTGCAGACCGGCGACCCCGGCCCCGATGATAAACACGCGCGCCGGCGCGATTGTCCCGGCGGGGGTCGTCATCATCGGGATGATTTTGTTGAGACGTTCGGCGGCCAGAATGACGGAAACGTATCCGGCGAGGTTCGCCTGGGAGCTGAGGGCGTCCATCTTCTGGGCTAAGGTCGTGCGCGGGATCATCTCCATGCTGATGGCGCTGATATGATTATGAAGAAACGCCTCGATCAAAGAGGCTTCGTTGAAGGGATCAAGGAAACTGATATGGATAGAGCCTTTTTTAAGGAGGCCGATTTCTCCTAAAGGGGGTTTACGAAAGCGCAGAATGATATCCGCGGATGATAAAAGAGAACGCCTGTCCACAATTTTGGCGCCTGCTTTTTGGTATTGTTCATCGCTGATATGGATGGAAGTACCGAGGCCCTGTTCGACATGGACATTGGCGCCTTTTTTAACGAGCCGGTCCACGCAGGAAGGGATGAGGGGGACGCGTCGTTCCCCGGGATGAATTTCTTTAGGGATGCCAATAATCATGTCCCTTAGATTATCAAAATCTTTTTTAATGTCAAGGGCAAATAGTAAATTTGCGGCTTGACAACGGGGAGATGGGATGCAACTATAAATATTGTTTTTTTGAGGCCAATTTTTCAGAGAAGGCCGCCCATTGAATATTTTGTAGGCGAGCCTCGTCATTTCCTTCATGAAAGGGAATGAAGAAAAATGACGGGAGAAAATTTATGTCTGGCGGAGTCGGGACAAGTCAAAGGCCGCTGCGGGTGGCGATTGTCGGGGCGGGGCCCAGCGGATTTTACGCCGCGGATGCCCTGTTACGCTCGGATAAGGTTACGGTGGACATGTTCGACCGCCTGCCGGTGCCGTTTGGGCTGGTGCGCTACGGGGTGGCCCCGGATCATGCCAAAATCAAGAACGTCACCAAGGTGTATGAGAAGATCGCCGAGAAGGGAAATTTCTCCTTTCTGGGGAACGTTGCCGTCGGCAGGGATATCAGCATTGCTGAATTAAGGCGTTTCTATGATGCCGTCCTTTTCGCTTATGGTGCGGAAACTGATCGAACATTAGGCATCCCGGGCGAGGACCTGTCCGGCAGCCATACGGCGACCGAGTTTGTGGCTTGGTACAATGGTCATCCGGATTATCGTGAGCGGCACTTCAATCTTTCCCAGAAGGCGGCTGTGGTCATCGGTCAGGGGAATGTGGCTGTCGATGTCTGCCGTATCCTATGCAAGACCGTAGACGAGTTAAAACATACTGATATTGCTCAACATGCGTTAGAGGCCTTGGCAAAAAGCAGGATTGAGGAGGTGCATATGATTGGCCGCCGGGGGCCGGCGCAGGCGGCGTTTACGCCTGTGGAGATTCGGGAGTTCGGGGAATTGGCCGATTGCGACCCTGTGGTAAACCCGAAAGATTTAGAAATCAACGAGGCCAGCCGTCTTGAGCTCGATGACCCTAAAAATGCCCGCGCCCGAAAGAATTTTGAGACCATTCAGCAGTTTGCCGCTCTTGGGCAATCGAAGAAAAGAAAGAAATTTTTCATTCATTTCTGCAAAAGTCCTGTGGCTTTAGGAGGCCGCGGCAGTGTGGAAGAGGTTATATTAGAGAAGAATCAACTGGCAGGTGAAGCCGGGCACCAAAAGGCCAGGGGCACAGGAGAGAAAGAGACGCTTCTCTGCGGCCTGTTTTTCAGGAGTGTGGGCTACCGCGGCATCCCTATGGAGGGTGTCCCTTTTGATGAGGAGGGGGGAACGATACCGAATAAGGAAGGCCGCGTGATGGACAAAGGACAAGTTCTGCCGGGCATTTACGCGGCAGGCTGGATTAAGCGCGGGCCCTCAGGCGTTATCGGGACCAATAAGCCAGACAGCGAGGAGACCGTCAAGAACATCCTGGAAGATGCGGGAGAATTGACACCGTGCGCCCAGCCCGATACGCAGGCGCTGATCGGCCTCTTAAAGGGGAAAAATATTAAAGTGGTCCGTTTTGCGGATTGGAAAAGAATTGATGCCGAAGAGATCAGGCGCGGCCAGGCCAACGGCAAGCCGCGCGAGAAGATTATTTCCGTAACTGAAATGCTGTCTTTTTGTTAGAGAAGAATCCGTTATCTTGTCGGCTGCTTAATGGCTGTAAAAGATTCTCATAAAAAGTGTAGACAATAAAGAGTCGATATGTTAGTTTTAAGAAAGATTAAAAAAGATTGGCCGTCAATCAAGAGAAGTGGAGAATGAAACACAATCTAAAATCACTTTTTGCAGCGTTGATTTTCCTTCTTGTTCTTGCGCCTTACAGTTTCGCGGATGATGGTTCGACGCTGATCACCATAAACAGCGGCCGCATGGAACAACTGGAGCGCGAGGTCAGAGAGCTCAGGGGAATCGTTAACCAGCTGGTCAGCGAAAATAAATCCTTGAAGTCGTCTTTGACGGATGTCCAGCAGGCCGGTGTGTCCGCCTTTCCTTCAGGCCTTCCTGAGGAGGCCGCTGCCCCAAAACTGGAGCTCCATGGGTTCGGGCATGTCCAATATGATTATTCCCAGAGCGACTACAGTAACGATACACAAAGCGACACCAACCATTTCACCAACGGCGGTGTCGACCTATTTCTCACCTCTCAAATCTCCGACAAGCTCAGTTTCTTTAATGAAACGCTTTTTGAGTTTAGATCCAATGGATCTAATGTCCTCGACGTGGAGCGGGTGCTGTTAAAGTACGATATGCAGGATTGGCTCAAAATCGCCGTCGGGCGTGGGCACACCGCGCTTGGTTACTGGAATCAACAGTTTCATCATGGGACATGGATGCAGACAACGACTTCGAGACCTATCATGTACCGGGTTGAGGATGACGGGGGTATTCTGCCTGTTCACTATGTCGGATTGGAATTCAGCGGGATATTGGAAGCACCCGGAGGTTCTCTCTCCTATGCCTCCAATGTCGCCAACGGCCGGGGAACCATCGCCGATGAGGTCCAGTTGATTGAGGACGACAATGACTCCAAGATGGCAGGCATTCGGGGCACCTATAAACCGGAGGCCATTGAAGGCCTTGGCATTGGCGCCAATTATCTGCACGACACTATTCCCGAGAAGGCCGATACAACCGATCGCGGCGCCGAGATTGACGAGGACATATACGGCATGCACATCCTTTATCTCCTGGACCCGTATGAGCTGATCATGGAGGGTATGGTGACGGATCATGATAATCATGATACCACTCTTGGGGATACAACGGTTGCGGCCTACGGACAGGTGGCCTACAAAATAGGCAAATACAAGCCTTATTTCCGCTATGATTGGCTTCGGATAGCGGACAGGGATCCCTTCTTCCAAGGTTTGGTTGAGGATGAGACCTCCTACACCATGGGACTCCGCTATGAATTGACATCGTACAACGCGCTCAAACTGGAATATCGCCGCGTGGACAAAGACGGATCCGTCTCAAATGAGGCGACACTTCAGTCTTCTTTTGTATTTTGACAAAAATTGAGGGATGCCCATCATGTTTCTCAAGAAGCAATGCCCAATGTTCTCGATCTAGAGAAAAAATATTTTTCAACAAAGTACCAAAAAAGGAGGAGAAAAATGGATTATCAAAGAAAGTGTTACCGTATTTTTTTTACTTTGGTCATAGCCGGGATATTGGCTACGATAACTGTTACCACCGCCTGTGCGAAATCAAATGCCGATTTTCCCCAAGGTTGGGAAGGATGGCCTATCGTTGCCACAGGGAGTATCCCCGGCAATAAGACAATCTTACAATCAGATGCGCCTGCCATTATTAAAGAGACATTTAAGACATATAATTGGATTCAGGATGGTCAGGGAAGTTTCTACAATGTACGCGTCAATCCTGAGCAAAAAGAGGCCTACTTGGCAGGCAAAGGAGAGTTTGCCGACGGGCTAACGGCTGTTATGGAACTGGTTGACATTAAGGTCCTGTTTGTAACGGAACATTTGTTGGGAGAACCGCAATACGGGGTTTATACCTATGAGGGAGGGGATTTAATGGGCTCTGGACATGTATCCCTCGAGCGCAAGGCATGCATTTCGTGTCATACCGGATTTTCGGAGTTCTTTAGAAATGGGGTTACGAAGCGGTAGTTTATTGCAGCCTATTTTTGAAACTGTGTGATTTAATGATGAAATGAGAGGCAGTAAGCCCTTTGTTCTTTTTTTTCTGTACGAGAAGGGTTGCAGTATTGCATTAGGACGCCATGGGTATTAAGGGCATCGGGTTTGGGATAGGCGCTATCATCAATAGCAAGAATATCCTTGAAGGTTGAACGCGTTGTTCCTTAGGAAAATTTTTTAACAAACTATGGGAGATTATCATGGAAGACAAAAAGTCATTTTTTTCCATAAGTCAGCGTATTGCCGGCGGGCCGATTATTCTGTTGCTGTGTATGAGTCTCCTGCTCGGGTTCGTCCGGTATAAAAGTCAGTTCGATTTAACGCTCAGGCACACAATAGATGTGGCAAGGGTTTCTGCTCAACCTGTCCTGAATCTCATGGAACTTTCTGTTGGAGGGGGGAATTATGCCAATGTTCAGGATGAGAAGGCCTTTAAGCTGTATCAAGCCAATGAAAAACTCCTCTTTTTCTTTGTCCAGGGAAAGACCGATCTTGCCAACGAGGATTTTGGGGTTGTCTACGATGCTAAAAGAGGCGGTGTACTGCGCTCGGTCTATTCTCCGACCTATGCCCAAACCCTTGAAAACAATCTAAAAAACGCAGAAGAATTGTTTAGGAAACTCTCTCGGGATGACCGAAAATGGGAAAGTATTAGGGATATTGTTGAGGACAGAAAAAAACAGTTAAGTGATTATGCAACCCAGCGGGAAGATGTCCAAACGATTCTCGCACAATATCAAAGCGAGTGGAAGCAGAAAGAAAAAGGTCATTTTATCGACTTCAAGAATGGGTTATTGTATATGGTTCTCCCTATTGATAATGTAAAAGAGGGAGTCTTGCGGATGGTTATCAATATCTCTGAATTGAAGACCCTCTGGAAAAAAGTTTTGTTGGACGTTGTTCCGATTACCCTTATAGCGCTCATCATTGCAGCCGTTGTGTCCTATATGCTTTCACGGACGATTATTACTCCTATCAATTTGCTGTTTTCAACCATGGAAACTATCGAACAGACTTCTAACCTGAGTCAACGGATAATCATACAGAGCCGCGATGAGGTAGGGAGAACGGCTGTTGCTTTTAATAAGATGCTTGAGAAAATGGAAAATATTGTCCACAGTATCCGGCAGTCGGCCACGCATTTGATGGGGGCTTCGAAGGAAATTACTTCGGTCTCGGCCGGCATTTCCGACGGCGCCCAGCAGCAGACCGCCACGTTCGAGGAGCTTTCCAGCGCGGTCCAGTCCAACGCGCTTAACGCGCGTTCGGCCAATGAGATGGTGCAACAGGCCGTCAGCGGCATCGAGAAGGTCAATGAAGGGATGCAGAACACCATTGAGGCGATGGCCGTCATCGAGCGTGGTTCAAAGCAGATTACGGAGGCGGTGGAACTGATTACGGATATCGCCGACCAGACGAACCTATTGGCGCTGAACGCGGCTATTGAGGCGGCGCGTGCCGGTGAACACGGCAAAGGGTTCGCGGTCGTGGCCGATGAGGTGCGCAAACTCGCGGAACGAAGCGCCGCTTCCGCCAGTGAAATCTCGAAACTCATGACCGAAAGCGCCAAGCAGGTCAGGGACGGGGCGCAGCTTTCGGCCGAAGCCGGCAAGAATTTGAAGGAAATCGTGGGCCGGATCATGAAGATCGCCGAACAACTCGAATCCATATCAGACGCCACGCAAAAACAGGCGACGGCCATGGAGGAGAGCACCTCCATCGTTGAATCGAATGCCGCGTCCTCCGAACAGATGTCGGCCTCAGCTATGGAGATGGATAAACAGGTGGAGACCCTCGAGGCGTTGGTCAATCAGTTTAAAATCGATGACGCCAAACGGGGCGTAACGGACGTGGCCGCGGGAGAGAGCGGCGCCAAGTGGTCTTTACCGAAAAAAAAGGCGAATAAGAAAAACGATGGTTCTGAAAAAGGATAGATCTCTTAAGGTAACCGGCAAAAATGAAAAGTACTGTAAAACGCTGGTTTCTTTTTGATATATAAACATCCCGCATTATCTCGTGTCATTCAACAGTCTAAAGGTTCCTTGTCAATCGGCCGAAATTTCCTAATGCGCATTTCAACGAATCATCCTATGGTGTGTAGCTTATGATCGATAGAAAAAATAGCCCAAAGTGTGATACAGCCAGCGTAAAGGATTCGCGTAAAATACGCATTGTTGAGTTTTGCTTGGGAGAGAAACATTATGGGATTGATGTGATGCAGGTGCGGGAAATTATTCGGGCTGCCACGGGTATCGTCCCTGTCTCCGGGGCGCATCCTTCCATCTCCGGCGTCATCAATCTTCGGGGCAAGATCATTCCTGTTGTTAATTTAGCCCGCCACTTCGGTATCTGTGTTGAATATAATCTTCAAAAAAGCCGCATCATCGTTTCCAGGTTTCGTCAAAATCAGGCGGTTGGATTCTGGGTCCATCAGGTGACGAGTATTCATCGTATCCTCAAGTCAGAAATTGAACCGCCCTCCAATTTGATTCAATCCAGGGGGCGTTATGTGCTTGGCGTCATAAAGCTGGAGAATCGAATACTTTTTTTATTGGATTTTGAGAGAATCGCCTTGGATATTAATTGGGGAGGAGGGATAGAGGACGCCGCTGCCTCTCTCCCCATTCCCCAGGCCGATTTTGACCGCTCGAGCAAGAAAATCCTTATTGTTGAAGATTCGACTTTTATTCAGAAATTACTCGCTCGGTATACCCGAGAGGCGGGTTATGATATATTTATAGCCAATAACGGCCTTGAGGCCTGGAAAATTTTGGAGGATCTTGCCCAATCGCCCGATTTTCACGATATTTCTAAACATTTTCATCTGCTTCTTACGGATATTGAGATGCCGCATTTGGATGGATTTCAATTGATTCGAAGGGTGCGGGAACACCCTCTTCTTAATAAACTTCCTTGTGTTGTGTTTTCCCCCGCCCTCCCCGAAGAGCTTATTAAACAGTGTGAGGCCGCCGGCGCCGATGCGCAGATAGCCAAAGATGAGATTCATCATTTGATTAGTCTGATCGACAGCAAGGTGAGTCGATGAAAGAAGAAATTTTGCCTATGGAACGCAGGCATTACATCCGTCTGGGGCAGCATCACATGCTGCGTTATGAAAGGTATGTCTTTCAGGCCCCTGAGGAGGAAGATATCTTTGAAGAGGGCAGGGTCAAAAATTACAGTCTCGGCGGGGCTCTCTTTGAATCAAAGACAGAATATCATATCGGGGATATCCTGAAAATGGAAATTACAATACCCGGATGGGAGAAGTACAAAAATGAGTTTTATCGAGAAGACAAAGTTTCCAGGCCAGAACCCATTACTATTCTGGCCTCGGTTGTTCGCGTTGAGGTGCTTGTCCCGGACCAGATCTATGAGATCGGCGTTCAATTTGTGGGTATCGATGAAGGGGACCGGTGGGCGCTGATGAAACAGATCAAGACACAATTAAGGGGATATTAAGGTTTAACGGTTTAAGATCATGGAAGAACGCGAGGGACGGACAGAAGAGAAGATTTCGCAGGTAGTCTGCTTTATGTTTGCGGATGAACAGTACGCGGTTGATATCACCAGTGTTAAGGAGGTGATTCATGCCCGGAAGATTACCCCCGTGCCGCAGATGCCGGATTTCACCCTGGGCGTGATTAATATCCGGGGTAATATCATCCCCGTCTTTGACCTGCGCAAGAAATTCGGACTTGAAGAAAAGGCTTTTGACAATGAGACCAAGATGATCGTCGTGGATGTGGATGAGGCACAAATTTGTTTTGTGGTTGATGAAATTCTGGATAATGTGAAGATTCCCGCCTCCTCTGTCGCCCCGGCCCCCAGCGTGAAAATGAGAATTAAACGGGAGTGCATTAAAGGCATCGGCAAGCTGGAGGATCGCATGATTATTATTCTGGATTTGAGAAGATTAAACGAATCTATCTTAGAGGACATCAAGGCGTTGAGTTTCAAAGAATAGAAGGGGAACACCGCAAGGTGGATATATCTCAGTTAAGCGACGATGAATTTCATGCCCTGCGGAATATTATGTATGAGGCTTCCGGCGTGAAGCTTTTGGTTACCAAAAAGCCGCTGGTGATTTCACGGCTGCGTAAAAGACTCAAAGAACTGGAGATCGATAATTTTAAGGATTATTTAGAGATGATCGACAAGCCGCACAGCAAAGAGATGGAAATATTCATTAACGCCATTACAACCAATGAAACGTTCTTTTATCGCCACCCTGAGCACTTCTACTTTCTCACAAAGACAATCTTTCCATCTCTTCTGGAGAGGGAAGAGACGAGCGGGAAGCCGGAGCTTAAGGTTTGGTCGGCGGGCTGTTCGACAGGGGAGGAGCCTTATTCGGTTGCCATTGCGTGCAAGGAGTTTTTTAAGAATCATCCCCAATGGAATATTATTATTTATGCCGCTGACATCAACAGTGCCGTTTTGGATTTTTGCAGAAAGGGCGTTTACAGCGAGCGCAGCGTTGAACGCATGCCCCAGTATTTGAGAAAACAATACTTTGATGTTGTCGAGACGGATACGTCTTATAAAGGACAACAATTTTACCTGCACAGGGATATCGTTCACTCCGTGAAATTTTTACAGCATAATTTGCTCACGACATTCCCTATAGGAAATTTTGATATTATTTTTTTAAGAAACGTGATGATTTATTTTGACAGGGCATCAAAACAGAAGGTGGTTAGTCTTATCGAGAGGAATCTGATTCAGGGGGGATATTTTTTCACTAGTATGGCGGAGAGTCTACACGATATTCGTTCTCATTTACGCTTTGTTTATACAGGAATATATCAGAAGGAATGATTCGTCTCGTCATTGCGGATGATTCGATATTCTTTCTTAAGGTTTTGAAGGAAAGAATCGAGTCGTCGGGAAAAATTCAGGTTGTGGGTTCTGCCTCAAACGGCAAAGAGGCCATTGATCTCGTTCAAGAGACCAATCCGGATCTTCTGGTGTTGGATTGTCAGATGCCGGTGATGGACGGTTTGGAGTGTCTGAAAAAGATTAAGCATCAATGGCCCGGACCTGTTGTGATGCTCAGTTCTCTGACGTATGAGGGAGCCGCCACCACCATTGAGGCCCTGGAATATGGCGCGGTGGATTTCCTGCATAAGCCCAGCGAGGAGACAGAAGGGGTCAACCAAATTATCGGGGCATTGGTTGAGAAGATAGAGGTTATTGTCCTCCAGCGAAGACTCAAGGATATACGTGGAAAATATAAACCAGCTTTATCTAAACGGGAGGGAGTATTGTCGGGGCTCAGTTCCAAAGCACGGGAGGTCAATGTGATCGCGATGGGATCTTCAACCGGGGGGGTGCAGGCCACATTAGATGTTATCCCTCATCTGCCGGCACATATGAAGCCGATTGTGTGGGTTCAACATGTGCCATCGCAATTTGTTGAAAGCCTGGCCAGACGACTGGATTCTCGGTCTCCTATGAAGGTGAAGGTGGGGGAAGACGGCGAGAGCATCTATCAGGGGACATGTTACCTGGCGCCGGGGGGATTTCAAATGCGTCTGAAGCGCCGCGGCCATCAGCTTCAATTAAGTATTGGCGGGCAGGAAAAAGTTTCTTCGCACTGCCCCTCCTGTGATGTCCTTTTTGATTCTGTCGCCGAGACCTGCACGTCCGATGTGATCGGTGTCATCTTAAGCGGTATGGGGGATGACGGCGCCAGGGGACTGGAAAAGATGCACAAGCAAGGGGCTTTTGTGATCGGCCAGAACGAGGAAAGCTGTGTGGTTTATGGGATGCCTAAAATGGCTTATGAGCGGGGGGCGGTCGATGTCGAACTGGACAGCAAAGATATCGCTGAGGGAATTCAAAAAGTGGCCGGTTTGAGTTAAGAATCATTTATTAAAACAGGGGAAAGATATGTCGACCAGTGAACGCCAGGAAATCATAAGAGAGTTTCTCACGGAGGCCCAAACCCATATGCGGAAACTCGAAGAGAAACTTCTTCTGGCAAGGACTTCTTTTCAGGAAGGAACAGAAATCGCGCCTCAGGACATGGAAAGGATGTTCCAGACAGTGCATACCATCAAAGGCGCCGCCTCCCTCATAGGCCTGGGGAAGATTGTCAGCATGGCTCATCAGCTTGGAACCCTGTTTAAACATATTGATGAATATAATCTTAGGTTCACCGAGGAATCGGTAGAACTCTCCTGGGCGGCATTGGAGGCGCTGAAGGCCTTGATGAAGGATTTGGAGGAGAAGAATGAGGAGGCGACAGACGTCGAAGAAATCCTCGCAAGGATGGCAAAATTTCTGGGAGCGCAGAGCCCCCTTCCCTTAGATACACAAAAGAAAGATGATAAGGAGAAGACTTCCAAGAAGGTGTCTTCTTCATCATCTCTTGAGATTGATGAAAAATATCTTGAGGTTTATCTGGATGATACCGAGCAAAATATTGAGCATTTTAACGATGATCTGGTTGCCCTGGAGAAGGATCCGGCTAATACGGACATGATCAATACCCTCTTTAGGATCATGCACACCATTAAGGGATCCTCGGGGATGGTCAATGTCGTCGATGTCCAGGAAGTAGCCCATGCGATGGAAAATATCCTTGCGATTGTCCGTGAGAAAGGAGAGGCGCTGCCGGATATGTTTCTTCCTCTTTTTCAGGGCATTGATGTGATCAACAGCCGTGTGCTCTCTTTGAGACGTAAGGAAAAAGTTCCTATAGATACCGCTCCCGTTGTCCAGGCGCTGAAGGCGTATGTGGAAGGTCTTGTAGGCGGGGAAAAAAGTAAAGCCAAAAAAGAGGTTCGATCTGTTCCTGCGGAAAGAATCAATTTGCTGGAAAAAGCAGTCCAATTGCAAGCAGAACGGCGAGCGTTGATCCAGGCTGTGGACCACAAAAACAAGGTTTATCAGATTACGGTTTCCCTTGAGGAAAGCGCGTCCTTAAGAAGTATGAAGGCCCTTTTGGTAGAAGAGCATCTCAAAAACAAGGGTATCGTTGTGCTGATGTCCCCGCGGCCGGAATTTATTGATGATTCGGCTCAAGGGGCGCTTCTTATCGATATTCTTTTCTGCACGGTTCTTAAAGAGAAGGAAATCATTCCCCTGTTGTCCGTTGGACAAGTGAATATTATATCCATTGAACAGATAACAACCACAAAGATCAAAGAACTGATGGAGGAGCAATTTAAGAATCCTTCCTTGGGAGGGGTGGATAATAAAACAAAAGAAGATGAGAGCACATCCCTTAGCAGCGTTCTCCAGGGACAGGTCAGGGGCACGAGCTCGTTGACTCAAACAGCCGCGATTCGTATTGAGGCGCATAAATTGGATACATTGATGAACTTATCAGGAGAATTGGTCACCATTCGGGCCCAGTTTGAACGGCTGGTTGCCCTTTTGAGCGAGGAAATTCTCTCTCAAAGGGATTTTATGCGCTCGACAGCGCATATAAAATCAAGTTTTGTGACTTTAACGAGGGATCTGCGGAGTTTAACGGCCTCCAAGGATAGTCCGGTGTTAAGACGCATCCTCAAACAAGCGGACGATTTGAATATCCATTTTGATCATTTGGAACAGCACATCAGCCAGAGTTATTTGGCGGGCGAGATTCATTCGATCGACGAGACGACGGGGATTTTGGGCAAGGTAGCCTCTGATATTCAGGCGGCTGTGATGCAGGCCCGGATGGTTCCCATCAAGGGAGTCTTCATCCGGTTTAACCGCATTGTCCGGGATATCGCGAAAGATTTAGGGAAAGATATCCATTTGCTTCTCGAGGGAGAAGAAACAGAATTGGATAAGAATCTTGTCGACAGCCTTGGAGAGCCTTTGACTCATATGGTTCGCAACGCCATCGACCATGGGATTGAGGATGTGGCCACCCGGCAGAAATGGGGGAAGGCCCCCCGGGGGACGATCCTGTTGAAGGCTTTTCACGAGGGCAATAACGTGTGTGTTGAGGTCAAAGACGACGGCAAGGGATTGGATCCGGAAGTGTTGGCCAACAGCGCCGTCAAGAAGAAACTTATCACGGAAGAGCAGTCCAAGCGGCTGACGGACAGGGAGAAGCTGGACTTGATGTTTCTCCCCGGTTTTAGCACAGCCGCGCAGGTCACCGGTCTTTCGGGCCGCGGGGTAGGGATGGATGTGGTACGCAACATGATTGTGGCCATCAATGGGTTCATTGACATCACATCCGAAATCGGCCAGGGAACGACGTTTATCTTAAAAATTCCCCTGACGCTGGCCATTATCCAGGCCCTTTTGATCGTTGTGGACGGCGAGATCTATGCGCTTCCCCTTGAGGCGGTTACGGAAATTATCAAAGTCGCCGATGACATGATTTATTCGATCGACGGGAATGATACGGTGAAATTAAGAGATGAGGTCTTAAGTTTGATTGAACTCAAGGATGTGATCCATCTTCGAGGGACAAGACAGCACGGTCAGACACTTAAACGCGTGGTCGTCATTTCTGACGGCAACAGCCAGGTGGGCATTGTTGTTGATAAACTTATCGGAGAAAGCGAGATTGTCATTAAGGCGTTATCGCATCATTTTTTCAATGTCAAGGGGATCTCAGGGGTAACGATTCTAGGAGACGGCCAGATTTCCTTGATTCTTGATCCCAAACTCATTATAATGGAATCCCGTTGATTAAGACCAATGTCCGACGAGAAAATACTTTCGGTAGGTGTGGGCGATATTCAGGTCGCTAAAGCGCCGATTATTATAACGACGTACCTGGGTTCGTGCGTGGCGGTTTGTTTATACGCCCCTCTTCATAAGGTGGGTGGTGTCATCCATTTCATGCTGCCGAAGGCGGGCCCCACGCATGAGGGGTTGATTTTAAAAAAAGAGAAGTACGCCGATACCGGCATCCCCGAACTTTTACGTCAATTAAAAAATGTTTTTAAACTGGAAAAAGACGCATTTGTTGCTAAAATATTTGGAGGTGCGAATGTCGTAAAGAGCGTGAGCCGCCAGTTTGGTCAAGAGAATGTGGAGGCGGCTGGGGAGATTATTAAAAGATTAAGGATGAATATTCTCGCTTCCCATACAGGGGGGGAGAAGGGATATAAAATCATGTTTGACTTGAACACGGGAAAAGTGAACTGCACGGTGTTTGGGGGGCCCCCAATAGAATATTAATTCTATGGAAAAAGATTCAAAAATTAGCAAGGCCGTTGAATTGATTGCGCAGTTAAGTGTTGACCGCGCCTCTCAGGTTCTCTCGAAACTCATCAGATCAGGGGCCAGGATAACCTTGGAGCGGGCCTATATGACGGATATCTCAGAGGCGACCGCCAAGATCAATGCGCAGGAGAACCAGGCGGAGGTCATCGGCTCTATGGTGGATATGATGGGAGACGCGCCCTTTAAATTTTTATTTTACGCCGATGCCCCGAGTTGTTTAATCTTAACCGATCTGATTCTCCAAAGGGAAGTTGGCCTCACAAAAGAATTTAATATCTACGTCCGAAGCACCATCCAGGAGATCGGTAACATCATGGCCAGTGCCGTGTGCAATGTCTTCGCTAGTGATTTTGAGATTGCGATGAAGCCCACCCCCCCGAAGGTCGTGCATGACTTTTTAGGCACTGTTTTTCAGGAGTTCGTGATGGGAACGGCGGCGGAAAGAGATGAGGTCATGATCATTGAAAGCCGGTTTTATATTGTGCGTTACGATGTTAAATGTACCATATATATATTGCCGTTTCCGGGAAGCGACAAGACGATCAATTATATTTGCAATACCCGATTAAAAGGAGAGTGAGGCCATGGCGGGACGAATCCTGATAGTCGATGATGCGCCGATTATTCGCCTGATGCTGAAGGATATTTTGGTAGCCAACGGCTATGAGGTTGTCGGTGAGGGAAGCGACGGTAATGAAGGCGTGCAAAAATACAAGGAACTTAAACCTGATGTGGTCACGATGGACATCACGATGCCCGAGAAAGACGGTATCCAGGCCCTGGAAGAGATTCTGGCCATGGATGAAGATGCCAAGGTTATTGTTATTACGGCCATTGACCAGCGGGAGGCCCTGATGGAGGCCATTCGGGTGGGTGCTGCCGATTATATCATCAAACCCTTCGAGACGGACCGGGTTTTGTCGGCTATACGCAAGGTCTTTGGCGAAGGCTAGAGGGGGGGGCGATTTGAGAAAACCCTTAGTTGTCCGGGATATTATGACCACAGACGTCTTGACGGTTACTCCAAAGACCCATGTCTGCGAGGCCATCCATCTCCTTGTTGACCACCATATCACCGGCCTTCCCGTCATCGATGCGGAAAGATATATCCAGGGAATTATTAGTGAGGAAGATCTTATTCACTTGTTGTTGGAAGAACTCATCACCGAGACACGGTCAGTAAAAGACTTTATGAAGAAAAACCCTTTGACGTGCTCCCCTGAGGACAGCGTGGTCAAGGCTTGTGAGATCTTCCTGGAGAACCCTTCCGTGAACCTCCCTGTTGTTAAGGACAATAAGCTCGTTGGTATCATCAGCCGATCGGATATCCTCAGGCTCATCCCTCCCAAAAGAGAAAAGAAATGAAGCCTTCCATATTTCCATGCCGTTTTTTCCCTTGATAGAAAAGTGGCGTTGCGTTATACTGAATTCTCTTTAAAGAAGAATTTTCTAACATAAGGAGGTTCAGTCCGTTATGAAAATTAAAGTCAACGGCAAAGAACAGACAATTGATCGAAGTTCGGTTTCTGTGGCCGAGCTGCTTAGAATCTGCAATGTGTCTCAGCCGGATATGGTCTCTGTCCAGCTCAACGGCGAGTTCGTAAAAAAAGAAAATTATGGCGCGGCCGCCGTCAAAGAGGCGGACGAGATTGACTTCTTGTACTTTATGGGCGGCGGGGTCATCTTCGCCTTTTAGAAGCGGAGAGGTTTCATGGGAGATTTAAAGTTTATCACGAAAATCCTGCACACCCCCTTTTTGAAAGAGGACCCGCACGGATCCTTGCATATGCCGGTCTATGAGAACGTGGCCTTCGAGTTTAAGAATGGCGAGGAGATGGAGCTCGCTTTTCAGAGGAAGAAGCCGGCGCATATGTATTCGCGGATCAGCAATCCCACGGTAGAGGCCTTTGAGCAGAGGGTCCGTGCCGTGACGGATGCCATCGGCGTGGTTGCCCTCTCCTCGGGCATGGCGGCTATTTCCAATGTCTTTTTGGCCGTTGCCCGGCAGGGAGACAACATCATTACCACCAAACACCTCTTCGGCAACACCTACTCCTTGTTCATGAAGACACTGAAGGAGTGGGGGCTGGAAACGAGATTTACGGATCTCACCGATGTTAAAAATATGGAGCCTCTCGCCGATGAGAAAACACGGGCGGTTTTTTTTGAGACCGTCACCAACCCGCAGCTCGAGGTGGTGGATATCAAGGCTATTGCGGATTGGACCAAGGCGAAGAATATCCTGGTCGTTGCGGATACGACCCTCACCCCGCCTTATACGTTCAAATCAGCGGATTTCGGCGTGGATATTGAGGTTCTCTCCAGCACAAAATATATCTCCGGCGGGGCGACATCCGTGGGAGGGCTGATTATCGATAATGGGACATTCGAGTGGGGCAAAAATCCTAAATTCGCGCAAGAGGCGCGGCAGTTCGGGCCGTTTACTTTGATGAACCGCCTCAGGCGCCAGGTCTACCGTAATTTGGGGGCGTGTCTGTCGCCGCACAATGCCTTTCTGCAGAGCGTAGGCTTGGAGACGCTGCCTTTACGCATCGAGGCCTCCTGCGCTAATGCCCTCAAGGTCGCCGAATTCTTGGAAAAACATCGCAGGGTCAAAGCCGTTCATTACCCGGGACTGAAAAGTTCGCGGTATCATCAGATTTCCCGGCGACAATTCGGCAATCTGGTCGGGGGACTTTTGACTTTTGATTTGGCATCGAAGGAAGAATGTTTCCGGTTTATGAACAGCCTCAAGCTGGTGCGCCGGGCGACCAATTTAAATGACAACAGGACGCTTATCTTGCATCCGGCCTCCACGATTTTTTGCGAATACGACGACTCCTTAAAGCGCGAGATGAACGTCCGCGAGACCATGCTGAGGTTGTCCGTCGGGATAGAGGATACGTCAGATATCATCGAGGATATCCAAAAGGCCTTAGAGGGCATATAAATGGAATTTACGGAAGAACAACTGGAGCGTTACAGCCGCCATATTATCCTGCAGGATGTCGGTGTTGAGGGACAGCATAAGATCAGGGAGGGCAAGGTGCTGATTGTCGGCGCCGGCGGGCTGGGCGCGCCCGCGGCCCTGTATCTGGCCGCGGCCGGCGTTGGCACGCTCGGCCTTGTGGATGCGGATGCGGTCGAGTTAAGCAATCTCCAGCGGCAGGTGATTCATTTCACCCCGGATGTGGGGAAACTGAAGGTTATCTCGGCCCGAGAAAAGATACAGGCTGTCAATCCGGATGTTCAGGTGATTGTCTATCATAAGCGCGCCGTGGCCGCTAACATTGCCGAGATGGTCAAGGATTATGACTTTATTCTCGACGGGACGGACAATTTTCCGGCCAAATTTCTTATCAACGACGCCTGCGTTCTGGCGCGTAAGCCCTTCTCCCACGGCGGGATCCTGCGTTTTGACGGTCAGACCATGACTTATGTACCCGGGAGTGCTTGCTACCGCTGTGTCTTTGAGAACCCGCCGCCTTTGAATGCGGTCCCGTCCTGTTCGCAGGCCGGTATCCTGGGGGCGGTTGCCGGCATGCTGGGGACTATCCAGGCGGCTGAGGCCCTGAAGTATCTCATCGGCAAAGGAGAGCTTCTGACCAACCGTTTGCTTATCTTTAATGCCCTTTCGATGAGTTTCAGGACCGTCGCCATCAAAAAGAATCCCCGCTGCCCTGTCTGCGGCGAGAATCCAGCGATTACGAAGCTCGTTGATGAACAGCAGAAGACCTGCGATCTTCGAAAATCATAAAATAAGTGAATGGCTGTGAAGATTAAGAAAGACATCCAGGATAAAATTATAAAACATGCCCAGGAAGAGGCGCCGATTGAGGCCTGTGGCTATTTGGCGAGTCAGGACGGCGTTATCGTTCGGCATTATGAGATGAAGAACATCGATCAGAGCCTGGAGCACTTTTCCTTCGACCCTAAGGATCAGTTTTTTGTGGTCCGTGATGCCCGCGCGCAGGGGCTGGAAATCTCTGCGGTGTATCACAGCCATCCGGCCTCGCCTGCCCGCCCCTCCGCTGAGGACATACGACTTGCCTATGACCCGTCCCTAAGTTACGTGATTGTCTCTCTGGCCGGAGGCCGTAGGGATGTTAAATCCTTCAGGATCGTCCGGTCAAACGCCGCGGCGGAGGAAATGGAGATCGTTGATTAAAGGGGAAAAAGGTTGAAGGGGGGGCTTAAATAAGCCTTGAAATGACTTATTTCTGTATTATAATTGTGATGGATAGGAAAAAGATGTCCTTTAGGGAAAGGTTTTAAGATGTCGCTGCAGACATATACATTGCCGGACAGTTTGGAGCAGGAAATCAATGACCTGGAGGAGAGGATTGCCCGGTTTAAAAGAGGGGAACTCTCCGCCACAGAGCTTAAGGTGCGCCGGGTGCCTTTCGGCGTTTATGAGCAGAGGAAGAAAGATACCTATATGGTCAGGATTCGGTGTGCCGGGGCTTGTGTTAAGCCCGAACAGCTTGAACGAATCGCCGAATTGTCCAAGACCTATGGCACCGAATGGATTCATCTGACGAGCCGCCAGGAGATTCAGCTCCATTACGTCCTTTTGGAGAATATCGTCCCTGTCATCAGGGAATTGAAAAAGGTGGGCTTGACCTCGCGCGGGGGCGGGGGAAACACCATCCGCAATATCATGGCGCAGGACGACGCGGGCATCTCCAACGACGAGGCCTTTGACGTTACCCCTTATGCCATTGCCCTCACCAGCCGGATGATTGCCGAGCCTGATTCGTGGAATCTGCCGCGGAAATTTAAGGTCAATTTCTCCGGATCGGCGGATGACCGCGGGTATGCCACCATCGCCGACGTGGGCTTTATCGCCCGGCTTAAAGACGGTCAAAAAGGATTTAAGGTCTATGTCGCCGGCGGTCTGGGGGCCAAGTCGCAGGTTTCAAACCTTTTGTTTGATTTTGTGCCTGATGCTGAGGTGTACAATGTCACCCGGGCCGTCAGAACGGTTTTTTTCAAATACGGCAACCGGAAAAATAAACATGCGGCGCGCCTGCGTTTCCTGTGGCAGACCCTCGGCGAGGAAGAATTTAAAAGAAGGTTTCATGAAGAATACGCGGCTGTCCAGAAAGAGAATTGTCCGCCCTTGCAGATTCGGGACATAGAGAACGCCGGAGGGGATCCCCAAACTCCTGTGGAAGGGGCCGAAGATAAGAAAGATTTTGAGTTGTGGAAGAAACGTTTTGTCCGTTCCCAAAAGCAAGAGGGTCTTTTTGCCTTTGTGTTGCCCATTCATCTGGGGCATGTCCCCAATGACAGTGTGATGCAATTGGCGCGGTTTTTAAAACCCTTTGGCGATAATGTGATTCGCATGACCATGGATCAGAACTTTTTGATCCGGAACATCCCGGGGAAATTTCTGCCGAATTTCTACAACTTCCTCAAGAAGACTTTTGATAATTTTAACAGGCCTTATATCATCGACAAGATGCTCTCCTGCGCCGGGGCCTCCACCTGCCAGTTGGGCATCTGTTTATCGCCGGGGGCCACCACCGCCACCAAGCGCGCCTTGGAAAAGTGCGGCCTGGATCTGGATGCCTTGTCGGATGTGAAGATTAACATATCGGGGTGCCCGAATTCCTGCGGCCAGCATCATATGGCCGATCTCGGATTTTTCGGCAAGGTGGTGCGCAAAGACGACAAGGTTTATCCGGCCTATAACGTCGTGGCCGGTGCCGTTGTCGGCGACGGAAAGACCCGGCTGGCGGAGAAGGTGGGAGAGGTGGCGGCGCGGGATATCCCCAAGCTCGTGACGGATTTGTTCCGCCTCTATTTGTCCAAGAAAGACGGCTACAAGAATTTTCAGGAATATATTCAGACCGAAGGTAAAGAGGACTTAAAAGGGATATGCGAAAAATACAAAGAGATTCCCGACTTTGAAGACGATAAAAATTATTACTTTGACTGGGACACGGATCAGCTCTTTTCGGTTGCCGAACGCGGTAAGGGCGAATGCTCGGCCGGCTTGTTCGATCTTATCGAGAATGATTTCGGCAACATCCAGCAGGCCCGCAAGCTCATGGAGGAGCTTGCCGCCTCCGGCGGGAGCCTCTCGCAGAAAGGGCGGCATCTTAAGGATATTGTGTTTTATTGCTCTCGTCTTCTTCTTGTTGCGAGGGCCGCGGAACCTAAATCCGAAACAGAAACTTATAACTATTTCCGCGAATACTTCATCAACACGGGGCTGGTGGACATAGCCTTTAACGAACTTCTTACCATTGCCGAGTCCGGCGATACCAGCGGTTTATTAGAGAGAGAGGCGCAAGTCTATGCCCTTGTGGACAGGATGAGACTCCTTTATGATGTCATGGACAGCGCCTTTCAATTCAAGCTGCCGGAAGGGGAGGTCAAGGCGCCCCTTAAGAAGGTGGCCATGACAGCGCCCTCAGAGGCTTCCTTTTCGGCCCACACGTGCGCGGCCGCAGGGCCTGCCTCGCCGTCGGCAGGCGGGCCTGCCGTTTGTTCCCCTCACGAGGCCGACTCTCCCGTTCTTCGGGCCAACGTCGTCAAGGATTTACGCGGGGTCGCGTGCCCGATGAATTTCGTCAAGACCAAGATGGAGCTTGCCAGGATGAAGCCCAAAGAGCTCCTGGAGGTCTGGTTGGATGATGGCCCGCCTATCGAAAACGTGCCTGGGTCTGTGCGCGAGGAGGGACACACCATCCTCCAACAGAAGAGAATCAACGGCTATTGGTCGGTCTTGATTGAGAAGCGCTAAGCGGGTTCCTGTCTTTTTGCCCAATGGGCCGATGTTGACAAGCCGAATATAAGATGATCAATTCGTAATTGTCCATGATCTTGGAAAGGATAAAACTTTCGCTGGAAAAAGCAGGAATACCGGCGGGGGTTTTTTATTGAGGACATGGTTTACGGAACGCAGTGAACGTAAACCATATGTCCGAAATAATCCCGAACGCGCAGCATTCGGGATGTTGAGGAGAGACGCGGCGTGAGTGTCCCTGTTTATTTTACGGGGTTCGCCAGGCCGGATACGAGGCGGCTGATGGCGGGGCAGGCGGGCAAGACGACGTTTGCCCGCGAGATCGCGGCAAAAGATTTTTCCGACACGGTCTATTTGAATTGGGATCTGCCGAAAGATAAGAAGTCTCCATGGAAATCGCGGGCGTTAGCCCTGCGAAGCAGGGGCCCGGCGCTTGATTGAATGCGTGGTCTCTACAATTAAAATATGAGTTTAATCAATTCATTAAAAGAGATTCTGGGTGTTACGCCGGTCAATATCGGCGAGCTTAACCGGGCGGCGGCGGGAAAAGCCGAACGCGCCGAATCTTTTTCCATCGCTTCCGATCTGCCGGAAAATATCGAGATCACTGGTGAATATCAACAAATCATCACCCTGATCGACAGCGGGGTCCCGTTGATTTTTGTCAGCGGTAAGGCGGGTACGGGAAAGACCACACTGGTTCATTATTTGCGCTCTGTGTCGCGGAAGAATATTGTGGTGGTCGCGCCGACCGGAGTCGCCGCGTTGAATGTCAAAGGCGCCACCATCCATTCGTTTTTCCGTCTTCCTCCCCGGATGATCACGGATGAAGACATCAAGGAAGTCAGGAACCGCAGAGTTTATGAAAAGATCGATATTCTGGTTATTGACGAGATCTCGATGGTGAGGGCGGATGTGGTGGACGCCATGGACCAATTCCTTCGCCTGAACGGTCCGGTTGCCGGGAAGCCTTTCGGCGGTATTCAAATTGTGTTTGTCGGTGATTTATTTCAGCTGTCCCCTGTCGTGAAAAAGAGGGAAGAGGAGATCCTTTGGGCAAGGCGGTATGAAACCCCGTTTTTCTTCAGCGCGAAAGCGCTGCAACGCTGTCAATTTGCGCCTGTCGAGTTGTCCAGAATATACCGGCAGACGGATACGGAATTTGTGGCCATGCTGGACCGGGTGCGTGCCGCCGAAGAACTCGGGACAGTTGTGCCCCGCATCAATCAGTATTGTTACGCTGAAGCGGATGGAAGGCCTTCCTTAATAACTCTCACATGCACCAACGCCGCCGCGGATGAGATCAATAGGACGAAACTCGATGAATTGCCAGGGGAAGTCAAAACATTTACCGGGGAGATTTCCGGGAAATTCGATATCCAGCATGAAAAACTGCCCTCACCCTTGGAACTGCGGCTTAAGCCCGGAGCGCAGGTCATGTTCACAAAAAACGATGAATTGAAAAGGTGGGTCAACGGTACCATCGGCCGCGTTACCGGCTTTGAAGGAAACGTGATACGCGTCGAGCTGGTTTCCGGTCAGCCGGGCGAAATATGTGACGTGCGGCAAGTGAGCTGGGAATCATTCAAGTATGAATATGACGCCGCGCGGGACAAGATCAAGCCGGTTACCATAGGAAAATACACCCAGTTTCCCTTAATGCTGGCTTGGGCGGTCACGATCCACAAGAGCCAGGGCAAGACTTTGGAGAAGGTTAAGGTAGATTTGGGGGAAGGCGCCTTCGCGCCCGGGCAGGTGTACGTAGCTTTGAGCCGGTGCCGCTCGTTGCAGGATATCACTTTGGCGCGTCCGATCAAGCGGACTGAAATAAAATGCGACCAGCGGATCAAACGCTTTTACGAGGCGCTGGCGCGGGAGCACGATGAAGGCACACTCGAACAAAAAGGAGGGATGGGGCGCTAAAGTCATCGACCGCATTTCGGCGGATTTACGAAAAACCTTCCCTGATATGAAGGGTTTTTCGCCGAGAAATCTTAAGTATATGAGGGCTTTCGCGGAGGCCTGGACAGAATGTTCCCCACGTGCGTGGGGATGAACCGCACCAGGTCGCGCCCCGCGTGGACAATGTCGTTGACTGAACAGGCCTGCCCCATTGAAACTTATTTATGGGAAAAAGACGGGGATCGTATTAAAATAATTATGGGGAGGCGTAAAAGATGACTCAGCTAACCTGCAAAAATTATCCCGGGCGCTGGTGGAAAAAGATAGACGAGAAGACGATCCTTTGTGAATTATGCCCGCGTTACTGCCATTTGCATGACGGCCAGCGCGGGTTTTGTTTTGTCCGCCAGAACGTGGGCGGCGAGATGGTCTTAACCACCTACGGCCGCAGCAGCGGCTTCTGCATTGACCCTGTCGAGAAAAAACCCCTCAATCATTTCTATCCCGGCACAAGCATCCTTTCTTTCGGCACGGCTGGGTGTAACTTGGGCTGTAAGTTCTGCCAGAACTGGGACATCAGCAAATCCCGCGAATTTGACCGCCTGACGGATGAGGCCTCTCCTGAGAAAATCGCCCGCGCCGCCAAAGCCTTGGACTGCAAGAGTGTCGCCTTCACCTACAACGATCCCGTCATCTTCGCCGAATACGCCATTGATATCGCCAAAGAGTGCCACAAATTGGACGTCAAGACCGTGGCCGTGACCGCCGGCTATATTACCGATGAGGCGCGGCCGGAATTTTACACGTATATGGATGCGGCCAATGTGGATTTGAAAGGTTTTACGGAAGAATTTTACAGAAATATCTGTTTTGGGGCGCTCCAGCCGGTTTTGGATACCCTTGTCTACTTGAAACACAAAACCAGCGTCTGGTTTGAGATTACGACTCTTCTTATCCCCGGCGAGAATGACAGCGACGAGGAATTGAACGCCATGACCGAGTGGATCGTCAAGGAAATCGGCACGGATGTCCCCTTACATTTTACGGCTTTTCATCCGGATTACCGGATGCTGGATCATCCGCCGACTCGGCCGGAGACATTGACCAGGGCCCGGCAGACAGCGCTCTCGAAGGGAATCCGATACGTCTATACCGGCAACGTCCATGACACCGAAGGCGCCAGCACCTACTGCCACAACTGCGGGCAGATTCTTATTGAGAGGGATTGGTATCAGTTGGGGGCGTATAATCTCAAGAATAAGAATCAGTGTTCCCAGTGTCATGCCGTCTGCGCGGGACGTTTTGACGACAAGCCCGGGACGTGGGGCCCCCGCCGCCAGCCGGTGCGGTTAAGCGATTTGAATGTTCGTTGAGGTATTCCTCCCCGCCCAAAATTTCCTTCTCAAATTTGAAAAAGTGTATATACTGAAATAGAATTATAAATGAGATGAGGAATAGGCGGAGGGGGAGATGATGTTCGTGCCGCAAGACAGCATTCTTCTTATGATTGACGTCCAGGGAAAACTCGCCGGACTCATGCACCAGAAACAGGCGCTTTTTAAGAACATTCAAGTCCTTATCCGGGCGGCCCGGTGCTTGGAAATCCCCATTCTCTGGACGGAGCAGGCACCCGCAAAGCTCGGGGCCACGGTTCCCGAAATCGCTTCATGGCTCGCCGGCGAGGCCCCGATCCCTAAGACAAGTTTTAGCTGCTGTGCCGAAGAGTCCTTCCGCAGGGCGTTAACCTCTATAAAAAGACAGCAGTGCATCCTCACCGGTATTGAGACGCATGTCTGCGTGTATCAAACCGCGGCAGATTTGGCTTGCATGGGCTATGAAGTTCAGGTCGTAGCCGATGCGGTGTCTTCGCGGACACTGGAGAATAAAGAGATTGGCCTGGAGCGCATCCAGGCCGCCGGCGGCCGTATCACCTCGACGGAAATGATTCTTTTCGAGCTGCTGAAAACGGCCGAGCATAAGAAATTCAAGGAGGTCGCCGGTCTTATCCAATAGGGATTGTCCTTTAACGGAGGAGTTCGTTATGACAAAACAAAATAACACCACTGCAGTCAAACAAGAAACCGTCCATGTCTTTCTTAAGGAACACCGCGTCTTTAGGCCCAGCGAGGAGTTCAGGCGCCATGCCCTTATCAAAGATGAAACGATCTACAAAGAAGCGGAAAGAGACCGCGAGGCCTTCTGGGCCAAGTGGGCGGGACAACTGGACTGGTATAAAAAATGGGATAAGGTGCTGGAGTGGAAGCTCCCTTTCGCGAAGTGGTTTGTCGGCGGAAAACTCAACGCAAGCTTCAATTGCCTGGACCGCCATATCGAAAAAGGGTTAGGCCGTAAAACCGCTATTATTTGGGAGGGCGAGCCGGGGGAGCAGAGGATACTGACTTACGAGGATATGTATAAGGCTGTCAATAAACTGGCCGATGTCCTTAAAAGCCTGGGGGTCAAAAAAGGCGATCGGGTGGCTGTTTATATGCCGATGATCCCCGAGATTGTTATGGCCATGCTGGCCTGTGCGCGGATAGGGGCCGTTCATACGGTTGTTTTCGGCGGATTCAGCGCCGAGGCGCTCAAAGACCGCATCCATGATGCGAAGGCCAAGCTCCTTATTACAGCCGACGGCGGTTATCGCCGGGGAAAGGTTATCCTTTTAAAAGAAACCGCCGATGAGGCGGTGTCGGCCTCTCCTTGCATCCAGCATGTCATTGTCGTCAAGCGGGCGGGAAATGATGTCTCCATGCAGAATGGCCGTGATCTTTGGTTTCATGAGTTGATGAGTAAGGCCAAGGAGCATTGCGAGCCTGAGGAGATGGATGCTGAGGATATTCTGTATATCCTCTATACCTCAGGGACGACGGGAAAGCCTAAAGGCATTATTCATACAACCGGCGGGTATATGACATGCGTGGCGGCCACGACGCAATGGGTCTTTGATTTAAAGCCGGCGGATATTTTCTGGTGCACGGCCGATATCGGCTGGGTGACGGGGCACAGCTATATCGTTTACGGGCCGATGGCCAATGCGGCCACCCAGGTCATGTATGAGGGGTCGCCGGATTATCCGGAGCGCAACCGTTTCTGGAAAATTATTGAAAAACACAAAGTAACCGTTTTCTACACTGCCCCCACCGCTATCCGCACCTTTATGAAATGGGGAACTCCGTGGCCGGACGGATGCGACCTTTCCAGCCTGCGCCTGTTGGGCAGCGTCGGGGAGCCGATCAATCCCGAGGCGT